>Ga0123356_10000306_pt1 | contig 56019 bp, 40 predicted proteins | sample TergutEmb28metaG_2_FD_92546 | JGI IMG/M metagenome (GOLD analysis project Ga0123356, IMG submission 92546) | Embiratermes neotenicus P3 segment gut microbial communities from Petit-Saut dam, French Guiana - Emb289 P3 | ecosystem: Host-associated > Arthropoda: Insects > Digestive system > Gut ...
AAAGTGATATAATAAAACCGACACATTATGGGATTTGTGTATATATTCGCTCATGTCGGTTTTATTATATCACAATAAGCAGTCCGACGCAAGACGTCGGGGAATAAAACCCGGAGAGATTTACAATTTGCAAATTTCGGATGAGATTTTGAGTATGCTGCGGAAACAGCGGCCGGAACAAAAGAACAAATATTGTGAACCCACAGACACATATCCCTAATTTGTAAATCGTAAGTTGTAAATCGTAAATCTTGAGTCGGTAAAAAATCCGGATGACATTTTGCCAATGCCATCCGGATTTTTTACGTTTTCCGGCGGAGGAGCCAGGCTCCCGCTCTACGATAGATTTTTATCATACGCCGTTTTTCGTTTTTCGTTAACGGTTAATACTCTGCCTCGTCACCCGCGTCCGGCGGAATGTATTCGCCGTTGTCGTCGCTGCCGCGCGCCCACTTGCGCAGCTCGCAAAGCTTACCGTACAATGTTGTGGTATTCATGCGAATCCAAACGGGCGACAACACCGCCTCGCCGGTCGCCAAATCGTCGGAATCGTACAGGTACATCGCGTATTTTTGAATGACGTTCTGCGAGTCGTTGATGACGATGCGGACGCGGTCGAAATGCAGCTTTTTAGTCTGCTCTTTGTTTTTCTTGGCCTCGGTGGAATTGTCTTTTACGGTCACGTACGGCTGTTTTAGCGCTTTTTCTTTTGCAAACTCCGCGTCCGCGTCCTTTTCTAAAAGCGTCTTGGCGCGGACTCTGGCGTCGATGCCCTGATGAATCGCCGTGTATGTCGACTGTTCCACAAAAACAAACTCTAGCACAAACCTTCCGGCGCCCGGCGCCTGCATATAATCCCGCAACGCCTGCTCGCTGACAACCTCGCGCTCAACCCGCTCCACCGTCTTTACGGTCTTGGTAACCTCGAGCCCTTCCTTGTTGATTTTTTTAAAGTCGTCCTTGTCGTAAACCAATTCCTCGGTCTTTACCTTTTGGGTAATATACCTTAAATCTCCCACAAAGTTAAACTCCGCCGCGCTTCGAAGCATTGAATGCTCCGTGCCGACCAACCCTTGTTTTAAGAGCTTTGCGTACTCTTTTTCGAACGTTGACGTGTCCGCAGCCACAAGCCTCTCGTTTTTAACGCTGAGCATCGGAGTAGAGCCGCCGTTGCGGTCATACACGTTGACGTACTGGTAGCGGGTGAACGCATCGTCTGCGAGCGCCTTGTACGGAATAAACGCCATAACGGCAACGGCGACAACGATAACGGCCAGCACTGCAGCCGTACCAAGGAGCCACCACTTTAGGGCGCCTTTTTTCTTGGTTTTTTTAACTTCGGAGATTAGTGTTTCCATAGGTGTTTTCCTTTTTGAATGCAGTAATGATTGATTTATTGTATCTTTTCGTATTTTTTCTTGAGCCTTTCCTCGAGCGCGGTTTTGACGTTCTCGACGGATTCGCCCGCCATAATCAAATCGACTTCCTCGGAGTAAATCGTTTCGCACTCTAAGAGCGTCCGCGCCATTATGTCTAATTCCTTACGGTACTTTGTTAAGACTTCCAGCGCGCGGGTGTACCCTTCCTCGACGATTCGGGCAACCTCTTTGTCGATTTCGGCAGCCATTTCTTCGGAATAATTGTGCGTCGTGCCGTAATCGCGCCCCAAAAAGACTTCCTGATCCGAGCCGTAAAACACCTGGCCGACCTTCGGGTTGCCGCTCATGCCCCATTCGGTCACCATGCGCCGCGCCAATCCGGTCACCATGCGGATGTCACCGCTTGCACCCGTCGAAATGTCCTCAATCACGATTGCTTCCGCCGCGCGCCCGCCCATCGTGGTGGCGATGTCGTCCTTAAAGCACGCTACGGTGTCCATCTGATTGTCATTGGTAGGACGCGGCCGCGTAAACCCACCCGCGCCGCCGCCGCGTGGGATGATGCTTACCTCGTGCACTTTTAGGCCGCTCTTGCAGGTTTTTGCCACAATCGCGTGCCCCGCCTCGTGATATGCCGTGACGCGCTTATCGAATTCCGTTACAACGCGCGACTTCTTTTGCGGTCCGAGCGTCGCCTTGTTGATGCCCTCGGAAATGTCGTTCATCGTGATTTCCGTGCGGTTTTCACGGGCGCAAATGATGGCGGATTCGTTTAACGTGTTGGCAATGTCCGCGCCGGTAAAGCCGTGTGTGATGCGCGCCAACGCCTGAAAGTCTACGTCTGCCGCGATGGGCTTGCTTCTTGCGTGCACCTTAAAGATGGCCTCGCGCCCCCTAACGTCCGGCAAATGGACGTGCACCTGACGGTCAAACCTGCCGGGACGCAAAAGAGCCGGGTCTAAGATGTCGGCACGGTTGGTGGCGGCCATCACGATGATGCCCTCGTTGGTCTCAAAGCCATCCATCTGTACCAGCAACTGATTTAAAGTCTGCTCGCGCTCGTCGTGGCCTCCGCCCAAACCTGCCCCGCGGTGTCTGCCGACTGCGTCGATTTCGTCGATAAACACGATGCACGGCATACTGCGCTTGGCTTGGTCAAACAAATCGCGCACCCTGGAGGCGCCCACGCCGACGAACATCTCCACAAAATCGGAACCGGAGATTGAGAAGAACGGCACGTTCGCCTCGCCGGCCACGGCTTTAGCGAACAGCGTTTTTCCGGTTCCGGGAGGCCCGACCAGCAGCACGCCGCGCGGGATTTTTGCGCCCACTTTGGTGAACTTTTGCGGCGATTTAAGGAATTCGACGATTTCGGCCAATTCGACCTTTTCTTCCTCGGCGCCCGCAACGTCGGTAAATTTTACCTTAAGGTTGGCGGCCTGATGCGTTTTGGTCTTGCCAAAGCTCGTCGCCTGCTTGTTTTGGTTGGAGATCGAACGGTAGATGATGACGGCGATGATAGCAAACAGCAGCAGCGCTCCGATCGGGTAGATGAGATTCCAAATTGCGCCGTCATCCCGGTTGTTGGGGTTAATCTGGATAAACCTTCCGTCTTCCTTGCCCGCCTCCTCGCTTATTTTTCTAATATAATCCGCTTCTATCTCGCCCGCAAGCTCGGCGTACCGTTTTTTGAATTCTATCTCGCGGTCTATTCCCTCCGGGATGCCCGCCTTCTTGATTTCTTCGAGCACGTAGACGGTTGCCGCCGTCTCCACCCGGAACCGAATATCTGCCTTAATCCGATCGTTGTAATCGTCAAATTTTGCCTCCAGATAAGCCCTGCCGTACGCAAAGGCGTCGTAACCGCTTTTCTTCGTCGAATTCCGATACTTGACCTCTACCTTATCGTTGTTAATCTTGACTTCCTTAACGTTCCCTTTTTCCATCTCGATTAAGATGTCCGAAATCGGCACCTCTTGGGTCTGGTTCATCGAGCCGTACGTAATAAAAACAATCGTAAGAATAATGGCAATAAGAATTATCCCTGGAATAATGATTCTTGTTTTATTGGATTTCAAAAAAACCTCCGGCGCAACTTAAAAAATAGCCGTCCGCAAACGACACGCTGGTAGTATATCACAACTGCCGTAAAGATATCAAGCGTTTAATACGCAAAAAAACGGAAAATCAAAATTATTCCGGGAATTATTCCGGGAATTATTCCCCTTCCGAAACGTTCTTCTCGCCTTTTTCTAAAAGGTTGCCGGTCGGGATGGGGCCGCGGCGGTTGATGACCACCTTGTTGATAATCAGCTCGAAGCTGCACTGCAAAAAGCCGGCGGCCTGCTCGCACAAAACCATGCGCGATAGGTAAATTTGCAAATACTCCATCGGCGCGCTCATGGCAGTGTCCATGTAAATAAAAAGCCGAATGACCTTTTTTTCATGATCTACCGTGATGTAATTGCGCTTTATCGAAATGTTGACGCGGGAATGGACGTCGGCAATACTTAAATTCTTTTTGCGGACGCGCGAGCGGTGCGCGTCGGACTTGTCCGCGATAATCAGCGCGGCCGAAACCGGATTGACCGGGATGCCCGTTTCTTCCTCGTGGTTGCCGATGGCTCCGATGACGGTTGCGATTTCTTCGGCGCGCATTTTCATGCGCCTTAATATTGCGTACGCCAATACGGCGCCGGTCTGGCCGTGGTTTTTGCGGTTGACCGAATTGCCGATGTCGTGGATAAAACCGGCAATCGCGCCAAGCTCGACGGTGCGCGCGTCAAAGCCTAATTCGCGCAAAATATTGGAGGTCGTTTTGGAAGCGAACCCCACGTGCCTTAAACCGTGCTCCGTATAGCCCATAACCTCGAGGTTCTTATTGGCGGCCTCGATGAGTGCGCGAAACTCGGGGTTGGCTTTAACTTGTTCGAGGGTGACGGGTTTGATGTTCTCTTTTGGCATAATTTTTACCTCTTAAAAAATTACACATTACAATGTACAAATTACAATGTACAAATTACAATGTACAAATTACAAATGCGGACTTATTTTGATAGCGGTAGGATTGGATTTGCGAACCAAATCAAGGTACAAACGAAAATAATTCGATATTTGTAATTTGTAATTTGTAATTTATTTTAGCTGTTCATGATTGCTAAAATCCTTGATTCTTTTGTAACTTTCGTCGTCCGAAAAATCTCTTGTATCCTCCACATAGCCGCCCATGCGTTCGATGGCGTTGCGGATTTCCGTATATTCGACGTAAGAGCAAGACGCAAGCTTTTTATACAGGATTTCGGCGGCGCGCTCGTCCCCATACTTGCCCAAATACCCCGCATAAAGCGGGATATTGCCGCCGGATGTAAATAAATCCAAAAGTAATGCGTAGGTGCGCTCGTCTTTTTCGGCATGCAATAAAATTTCGGCGCAATATTCCTTTTGACGTGCGGAAGCGTTTTTAGCCCCCTCCCACAACAGCGGCGCGGCCTCCGCCGCAAACGGTGCAAGAGCCTCGATGATCGCATCGCAAAGCTTTGCGTCGGACGCGGGGTCGAATAAAATCCGCACATAGTCGGGAATGGGGGGAGCAATGTCGTGCTCGGAGAGGAAAGAGACAATTTCGGTGAGGAGTGAGAGATTGTCCGCTTCTTTCTTTCCCGGATCGCTCTTTGCAATCTGCCGCTTCAATATCTCCCTGCACTCCCCCGCCGCCTCTTCCATGCGGTCGAGCAATAAGGGACACGGGGCTTGGTTTTTGCCGTGGGTCTCGCAAAACATTTCAACCATCACCCGGGCGTCGCCGATTGCGGAAAAGTACGCGCGCGGCGAAATGCCGCCAAGACCTGCGTTCGGCGCGTCTGCCCACTCGGCGTACAAATCCCGAGCAAAATCCTCGGGCTCGCGAGCGGAATTCGCTGCCGTTTCGGCGTACTTTTTGTAGGCGCACACCAAATATTTTTCAAAATCCTTATTAAAATCCATCTTCTGACTTTTTGCCCGGCTTCGGAGTTTTCGGCGCTTTTGCCTTTTTGGGCACCTTTTTCGTTTGGGGAGCCTCCGCGTTCAATTTATCGTATAATACCATAAATTCTTCCTCGGAGCAATTAAAAACCTCGCACGCATACGGAATCAGAGAAAAAATTTTGTTAATATGCGATTTATACGCCAAAACCGCCGCAGCCGCATTCTCGTTGCATTCCGTTACCCCGGCCGCCTCTAAGCTCTCCGATACTTTTTTATACCAAAAATTTAGTTTTCGGTCAAACCCCGAATCGATAAACGCCAACGCGCTGTAGACCTTGCGATACGCAGCCAGCATCGTCAGGTTGCGGTACCCCTTGGCAGGGACGGCGGGGCGATACCAATGAATTTGATGGTTGACGGTCATTTGAATCTCGCGCACGCGCTCGCAGCGCAATAGTTCAAGAAACATTTCTTTTTTGGGAATAATCGGGTAATCGGGATCCAACAGCAGCTCCCGGACAATCGGATAACCCTCCGGATCGCGCGAAAGAGCGCGGCCGAGCGCCAACGAGTACACATTCCCCGGCGTAATGCCCCACTGCACCGCTTCGGCGAGGAGCTCATCCTTTTCCATCGCGCGTACCAGCTTACCCGTTCCGGACACTCGCTCGAGCGTTTTTTCTATCAGTTCGCCGAACCGCTTTGCCTCGGCTTTGGGCAGTTCGGGAATCATTTCAAAAAAGAGTGAGGAGTGAGGAGTGAGGGGTGAGGAGTGATTGCTAGAATGGTTACCGCTCTCATCCAAAAATGTACGCTGTGCATTGCGTGTCGTGCATTTTTCCCTTCCCATCCATCGTTCCTCACTCCTCACTCCTAACTCCTCACTCTCCGTAACACCCATCGCCTTATCTATCTCCCGCGCGTAATGCCTTACGGTGATGTCGGACGGGTACAGCGTTTGCAAAATCACGGCGGCGTCCTTAGCCTCGCTAAATTTCCCGAGGTTCGCCGCCGCCAACACGAGCAAAAGAAGCAGCTCGCGGTCGTAGGGCATAAAACCCAAGGCGCGGCGAAGGTATTTGTACGCCATGCCCTGGGCGCCGACCTGCGCGGCGCACAGGGCAACCCGCGCCGTCTCGGGCCACCCGTCAAAATCAAGGACATCTAAGGCGGCAATCGCGGCGCGTGCCTCCGCCTTGCGGCCGTCCATTTCCAGCGCCAAAATCCGGGTCGAAAGCGCGTACAGGTTTTGCGGCTCGCTTTCTAAAACGCGATTGCATACCGCAAGCCCTTCCTCCACATTCCCCTCGCCGATTTCTATCAGCGCCAGATAGTTTGACGCTTCATTGAATTGGGCGCTGGACTGGGGAACGGAGAGCAAAATCCGGCGCGCAAATTCGGTGTCGGCCGAGCATAAAAGCTGTTTGGCCGCCTGTACGGCGTGCCTCGCGTCGTCTTTTTTTAAAAGGCGAAGGTGCGGCGCGGGGTCGTCGCCACTCTTTTTTAAAAGCCCCAGGTCAATCGGCTCGAACCCGTCTTCGGGAAGCAAAATTCCCGCCTCGACGGCAAAATTTAAGTAATAGGCCGCCTGTTCGGGCATCTCCATCAACGCATAGTTTTTAACCAGCCCGTAATACACCTCGTCCAACCCGTAATCAAACGCCGTCAAAAAGTAATATTCGCGGTTGGATTCGGGAAACAGCCCCATCTCCGAATAGATGGCGGCAATTTCAAGGCGTATCGACAAATCGTCATCTCCGTACGGGTCGTCCGAAAGTCTTTGAGCGCGGCGCAAAAACTCCAGACTGCCGATATAATCGCCGGCGTCCGCTTTATCGATTGCTTTTTGATAATAATACTCCGCCTCGCGCGTGAATTGTTTGAGCTTCTTCATTTCTTCGTCTTAAATTTAAACGCCGCGTTCTTTTTTTGCGCGGACGGGTCATGCTGCGGTTTTTGAGCGTCTTTCGGCGCGACTTGGTTTTCGGCCTTCGGCTTTTGAGCCGCTTCCGTCTCCCGGTCGGATTGAAAACCGGCTTCGGATGCGGTCGGCCGGGCGTCCTTTTGCTTTTGCGCGGCTCCGACGGGAGACGCGGGCTTTTTTGCGGGCTGCCCGGCAGCTAAGGCCGCAGTTTTTCTCTTTTGCTCCGTTACGTTTTCTACCGTAGCCTGCGTTTCAAATTCCTGATGGAACACCCAATGCGCGTAAACGGTCCAAAGCAACACAATGAACGATACGGCAAACAAAATCACAAGAAACAGCACAACGAAGCTGACCAAAGCTATGCCCGACATGAGAACCATCAACAAAAGCGGCAAGCCGGAAAGCGTTAAAACAATCAGATTGCGCGGCAGATACTTTATGGTAAACGTCAAGCTGTTTTTTAGGCGCGTCTTTAGGGGCATCTGAAACGTGACCGTAAGCGTAAAAAAGAACAGGGCAATCGTCAATAACGCGAGCGCCAGGACACAGACGAGTATCAGTAAAATTACGGCCGCGGGAACCGGCAAAAGTGGTCCCGCAATTGAACTAAATCCGGTAAAAGAAACGGCTAAGAGGAAAAAGAGGCCGGCAAAAAGCGGGCTTAGGATTAAAAACGGCAACGCGTATTTCTTGACCCCGACAAAATAATTCTTGACGACGGGAATCACCTGGCCGCGCGCCAAGGTGCGCATCACATAAAACGCGCCGGCAAGCCCCGCGCACGCCGCCAAGACGCCGAGCGTCATCCACGCGTACATCTGCACGCTGTTTATAAACAACATGTCCCGTGCGGCCGCTTCCGCGCCCATTACGGCGGGGTTTGGTATATACCCGAAATTCCACGACTTTGGGACATACACGCCGACGGCGCTTGCCGCCAAATTAAAAATGTAATATATGGCGAACAGCGGCGTGGCGAACAACAGCGCGCAAATGTTGACCTTTACCATCGGGCCTGCGCGCCCCAGCAGAAGGTTCAAAAATAATCCGGTGCGCTTAACCTCGCACGAAAAATCTTCCGGGTTGGAAATCAGCGGCTGCTGGTCTTGCTGCTTGTCTTTTTCGGTTGCTTGTGCTTGGGACATGGTGTGCTCCTTTGTCGCTAATGCAGTAATGAATGCAGTAATGCATTCATTACTGCATTACTGCTCCAAGATTCTCATGAAAAATTCAACCCCGTACAATAGGGCACTCTCGGAAAACCCGAACGTGTCCGAATGCAAGGGAGAAGAAAATTCGGCGTCTTTGATGCCAAGCCACGTAAGGCTGCCCGGGATTCTTGTCAAAAAGCAGGCAAAATCCTCCGCCGTATAACGCGGCGCGGCCGCTTTAAGATTCGGCGCGGCGAGACGCACGCGGGCAAGCGCCGGAGCGGCATTAATAAGCGGCGGGCAAACCGCGTCGGTACGGAGCTCGTGCGACGTTCCGAATTCCGCGTCGGTTCTCTTAAGAAATTCCTCAAGCCGCGCCATGTGCGCCTCGTAATCCGAAAAGTATCTTAGCGTGCAGAGAGCCTCGCTTGAGCCCGCAACGACGTTGCGCGCTGTTCCGCCGGTAACGGCGCCCACGTGGAAGAGCGTTGACAGCGGTTGGATTTTTTCCGGTAGTTGGTGATTGGTGGTTGGTGGTTGGTCGGCAGATGGACTTGATGGATGCGAATCCAAAACCTTTTCACCATTTGCCATCCACCATTCACCATCTACCAATTGCGCCAGCGGCTTCAGCGCGTCTATCCCCTTCTCTTTCTCGGCGCAATGGGCGGCACAGCCGCGAAACTTTATCGAAAGCTCCACAGCGCCCGCCATCATCGCGCCGACACAAGAGGCAAACTCGCCGACGTATAAGGTTGGGTCGAGATGCAGCGCGTAGATTTCGGATACCCCTTCAAGCGCTCCTCCGGCAATCATTTGCTCGGCGCCGCGCGCGCCCTCCTCGCCGAATTGGAAAATCGCGCGGATGTTTTGCGGGGGCTTTTCTTGGGTCAAGATGTCGCACAGCGTTAACAGGATGGCGGTGTGCCCGTCGTGTCCGCACGCGTGCATATTGCCGCTTTGGGAGGCAAAGGGGAGCCCCGTTTTTTCGGCAATCGGCAGCCCGTCGATATCGGCACGAAAAGCTATGGCATTGGAGGTATCTCGCCCTTCAAAATCCGCGATAACGCCCGTCAGGATTTTGCGGTACCGGATTCCGCGCGCCTCTAAAAACGCGCAAATATAGCCTTGCGTCTCTACCTCGTAGCCGCAAAGCTCCGGGATGACATGAAGCTCACGCCTAACCTGCGTACAAAGCTCCGCTCTATCCAAAACGGATGGACGAATCTCCACAACTGCATTATACCCTATTGCCGCCGTCTTGTCAACGAATCCGCAGGAGCGAAAACAAAAAACGAAAACGAAAAACGAGGGATGGGATTGGGAAGCCGAAAAGCATGGGCGTCCGTAAACCCAACCGTAGGGGTCGCAAGTCCACTGTGCGGCCCGCACCTCATGAAAAAATTGATTCCGGCGGGTCGCACAGTGGACTTGCGACACCTACGAGGCAGTGTCCTGAGAGAATGATTTTTGATGCCGACACCTCGTAGGGGCGGATTGCAACCCGCCCGAAAACGCAGTGGAGCAGGCTATCATTTGGGCCAATGAAAGCGCATTTCTCATAATTGCGGGCGGATTGCCATCCGCCCCTACAATGGGTTTAACAGCCACCGTTTTTCGCTAAATTCTAAGCAGCTTTTTGATGTTATTATAGCAAATGTCCTCACAAAGCTTAAAGGCGTCCGAGGCGGAATATTCGCCCGCGTCCACCTTTTGGCCGACAAAGGTGCATAGGATGCGGCGGAAAAAGTCAAACCGCGAGTATGAGAGAAACGACCGCGAATCGGTGAGCATCCCAAGGTTTGTGCCAAGCGCCGCATATTCGGCCACGGTGGAGAGGTGCTTGCGGATTCCCTCGAGTGAATCGTTAAACCACCATGCCGCGCCGATGTACACGTTTCTAAACGCGCCCGAGATATTTGCAAGCGGCGCGATTGCGCCCGGGTTTAGGGAATATAGGATGATGGGCGAGGGCGATCCCGACGAAGGGAGAAAACTAAACAAATTTGCATAACTGCATTCGGGGCTCATAACATCGAATCCGGAATTCGAGCCGATTTCTTCCCACATCCATATATTCACGTTACGTCGAACCGAAAAATGATACTGGATTGCTATGCCGCGCTTTTGGTACATTTGACGGAGCTTCGCCATCAGATTATAGCGCAATCCCTCTTCCTCGTCCTCGCTTAGTTTGGGAATATCGCAGGAATTCAAATGCAGCATACTGTTCCTTTTGACAAGCCTTTCAAAATTCTCCGCCGCCGACGTGTTGCTGCAATACGCACTGCACTCCTTGGGAAAATCCGCAAACGCATGGTCGGAAATGCGGCAACCTTTTGAAATAAAGTAATCCAACCGTTTTTCGAGCGCATCCTGCAAATCGCCGTATGTCTTAATTTTAATTCCCGCCGCCCTCCCGAGGTTTTCGATATATTCGGGGATGAAAGAAAAAACCTCGTCGGGGCGAAACGTGGGCACAACCGTCGTTTTGCCGTATTGCCCGTGATCGGCAAGATCGTCGATGGGGTCGTCGGTCGTCGCGATATATTCGACGTTGAATTTTTCTAAGAGCTTGCGGACGGAAAGGGTTTTAAGTTTTTCGTTGGCTTCGGCATAAATTTCCTCGGCGGTGTCGGCACTAAGGGGTTTTGTAATGCCGAAAACCTGCTTTAATTCGAGATGCGAAAAATAGTAAAGGGGGTTGCCAAAGAGTTTTGGCATTATTTCGGCATACTTTAAAAACCGCTCCTTCCAAGTAGTCGGCCTCGCTTTCCCCCGCTTTTCCCCCGCCGATTCAAACGACGTTTTGCCGGTAATATACCGCTCCTCCACGCCGCAAAGACGCATGGCGCGCCACTTGTAATGGTCGGAGCCAAGCCACAACTCGCCGATGTCGGCGAATTGTTTATCCGCGGCGATATCGGCTTGATTTAGGTGGCAATGGTAATCGATAATGGGCAGGCCTTTTACCCTGTCGTAGAGCGCGAGGGCGGAGTCGCCTTCTAACAATATATTATCATGAAAAAACGATTTCATAAAAACCTCCGGTTTTAACAGTTTCCAATTATCAGTCTCGCCTTGCAAAAGCGTTTATCGTAGGGGCGAGGCGTGCCTCGCCCCTAACTTTGGATGTGCGACACATGCTTTGAGGGGCATAAAATATCGTGTTCCGGCACAAACCGATTGGGCGAGGCACGCCTCGCCCCTACGAAATTCGGCAACAATAGCAAAACCCCTTCATGTCCGACAACTTGCCAATTGACAACTGAAAGCTTTCAACTGCCTACACGCCCGCGTATGCGTGGAAGCCGCCGTCTACGGGAACAACCACGCCGGTAACAAAGCCGGACGCCTCGCCCGATGCCAGCCACAAAAGCGTGCCGATTAAGTCGGAAACCTCGCCAAATTTGCGCTGCGGGGTGTGCGAGAGGATTTTTTCCGTGCGGGCGGTGGGAACTCCGTCTTTGTACAAAAGCTCACGGTTTTGGCTGGTCACGAAAAACCCCGGCGCGATACCGTTGACGCGGATGTTGCACGGCGCAAAATGCACCGCCATCCACTCGGTGAGGTTCGACACGCCCGCCTTTGCCGCGCTGTACGCCGGGATTTTGGTGAGCGGCTTAAACGCGCTCATCGACGAAATATTGATGATATTGCCGCCCGAGCCTACCATATCTGCGGCAAACACCTGGGTCACCAAAAACGCGGTGACTAAGTTTAGATCGAACACGAACTTAAAGCCCGCCTCATCGAGCGCGAAAAAGTCCTTAACGCCGACTAAATCCGGCGTCATCAGTTCGTTATCCGTCGTCGCCTTGGGGCTGTTGCCGCCCGCGCCGTTGATTAAAAAATTCACGGCTCCAAACGCGTCGTTTACCGTCTTTTTTGCCGCCAAAAGGTCCTGCTTGTTTAAGCAGTCCGCTTTGACGCCGATTGCGTTTTTGCCTATCTTTTCGGCCGCGGCCTTTACGGCGGCCTCGTTGATGTCCAACAGCGCAACTTTGGCTCCGCACGCGGCCAGCGCTGCGGCAAAGTCGCTCATTAAAACTCCGCCCGCGCCGGTAACAACGGCGACGGTGCCTGAAAGATCGATTTTAAAGGGTAAGACCATTGTATATACTCCTTATGGGTACTAATTATATCACACCTCTCTCATAAAAAAAAGCCCTTTGCGGGCTTTTTTTTATGCTTTATCAAAATACTTATCCTTTCATAATACCTTTCTTAAGCAAAACGCCTAAAACCACGAAAACCACGAACGCCGCCGCCGAAAGCGCAAACGGAATCCAAACCGGCCCTTGCCATGCTTTTACGGTATTCACCCAGCCGGCGTCGCCCTCTACGTCGACCCAAACGTCAACCCAATACCGCTCTCCTTCCGTACCGCCCTTATAACTTCCGCCGACGCTCGTCCAGCCCTTGACCGACCAGCTGTCGGCGACCGAGTAGCAAATGCGGTGCGTCGATTCACGCATCGCCCACGCAACCTCGCCGCTGACATTCGCGCCGCCCGGTTGGTGTCGGTTAAGCTTTAACGTGCCGATAGTTCCGTCAGGCAAATCGTTGCCCGCAATCATGGTGCGGGAAAGTTGCATATAATAATTCTCGTTGTCGGCGTTCCTCTCCGGGATACCGTCATGCCACCAGTCGGTAACCGTATGCCCTTGGAAGCCCGCCTCGCCGCGCAGCCAATCGGTATTAAGCGCCTTGCACGCGGGGCCGTATTCTACGCCGATGCGGTTTAAACAACCCATAATCGCCCGCGCATCGCCAAGCTCAATCGGAATCGCAAACGCGCGCAGGTAAAGCTCGCGGAACGCCTGTTCATTGAGGAACGTGTTGATGCCAAAGCGGCTCAATTCCTGCTCATTTAAAGCAAAGTGCTTGTTGTAAACCAAAACGCCCTTGGCTTGGCAGCCTCTCGACCAATAGGCAATCATGTAGCCCGCCAAAAACCCGTCCTCGCTATAGTACTCAAAGCAGCGTCCTTGGTGCGGCGTGCGAATCAGGTTGGCGCCTGTTCCGTAGATGCCGTTGTAGCCGCCCCATTGCCCATCCTCGCCGATCATGTCGCCCACCTTTTCGGCAAGCTCGGTATTATAGGTGGCCGCCAGGATGGGGTTGGACGGGAACGCCGTCGGGTACGCCTGACGGTCGGGGTCGAGCACCGGCGTCGAGCTGGGAACATAGTAACCGTCCGCACCCTTTACATAATTCCCGCTCGCATCCTTTTGGATGCCGATTCTCGATAAGCCCGAGAATCCCGCGTGCTTATCGCCGCTAAAGTCGGAGGTGCCTGAGTCGCCATACTTATGGATAAAGCCTACCGGGCCGTTGTGGTCCAGCGTGGTGGGCTTGCCTACGCTGGCGATACTGCCGGTACGGCGCACGCCGTTAGAGAGCAGCGCCACCATCTCGGCCCATGAAATCTGGTCTAAAAAGTCCTGCCACTTGGGGTCGTCGTAGCCATAAATCAGCTTGCCGTCCTCGCCGCGTGTCGCCATTTCGGCCAACATGATTTGATTGGCGCCGTTTTGTTTGCCCATGGTGGGGTATGCAATGTCATCCCGCGGCACAAACGCCTTGTTGGTGTTTTGGTCGGCCTGCATAGCTGTGGTTCTAGTAATGACCGCCGAACAATTCTGACTACCCACCGCCACGGCGGGATTGATGAATTTTGCCGTCCCCTGCCAATTAGAGCGGGAAATGTATTCCACCCTATTGTCGTTGGCGCCGCCGCCCCTAGCCGCTTGATAGAGGTTAGGGTCGGCATTATTGAATAAGTTGGTAACCTCTCTACCCGTCACGTCCGAATACTTATACTTGGTTAAATTCTGCTCGAGCGTTATCTTGTGGGCAAAGGCCGCGGTACCGTTGGCGGTCATGCCGTTCGCGGTTGTCTTGCCTTTTGCCGCCAAGATGTTATTCAACGCATCGTGCGCGTCCTTGCCGACTGCCAAATAATAATCGCCCGCCGTAATCACGTTGGTTTTGGCACCGTACGCATCAAAGGCGGCGAAGTATTTTTCGTCCACCGTAATAGTCAGCGTTTCAACCTCGCCCGGCGCTAACACCTTGGTTTTGGCAAAGCCCACCAGCTCTACGGACGGCTTTTCGATTTTGTTTGTTTTATCGTAGTCTCCGTAGGGGCGCTGCATATAGATTTGAGCGACCTCTTTGCCGGACTTGGTTTGCCCTATGTTCTTTACGTCGACGGTCACGGTGTATTCGGTTTTAGAAATGGACCGCTCTTTATCGTTCGCCCGGTATTCCCAGCCGCCCTTGACGTTGATGGCGTTGACCGTTTTAAAGGGCTTTGCCGTGGAATCCTTTTTTTCTACCTTGTAGTTTGAGAATTCAAAGTTCGTGTAAGAACCGCCGTAACCGAACGGGTAAGCAACCACCTTATCATACTCAAAGGTGCCGGTATTGGGCGTACCCAATACGATGTCCTCGTAGCGCGTTTCCGCATAGCGGTAGCCGACGTACATGCCCTCCTGATAGGTGACGTAGCGGTTCGCCGGCGTGCCCTCATTCGTGTTCATGCGGCCCGTACCGAAATCGAACGAACCGAAATTCGCGTAGACGGGGTTGTCCACATGCTTGTTCCAATACATGTACGGCAGCTTGCCCGAAGGGCTGGTTTTGCCCGACAAAATATCGGCGATGCCATCCAAACCGTCTTGGCCGATGCCGCCGACCCACAACGCCGCGTCAAAATTATAGCGGTTGTCCGTCAACCAATCGAGTTCCGGAGGGTTTGAGGAGTTGATGACTAAAATCAGCTTTTTAATCGTGGTAGCCGTGCGCATGGCTTTTAACTGTCCCAGCACGCCCTGCTCCTTAGTGGAAAGCTGCAGGTACGATTTGGACGCGTTGCCGGCCGCCGTAGATTCGGACCAATCGATGATATTACGGTCCACTGTCTCGCCGCCGATGCGACCCATCACAAAAATCGCGGCATCGCAAGCGTTGTTCTTTGAGGTGCCCGGAATATCGTTCCACGCCGTGCCGCCGATGGTCGGCAAACCCGCCCAACCGGAACCGGAACCGTTGGCACGCTTTTCGGATGCCGGACGGCCGTTATAGGCGTTCCACAGATCGTCGTTTACCCGAAAGCCTGCGGCTTTGAGCGCCTTGGGGAACGTGGGGTAATTTGCGGTGCCCGCATATGTTGCCCCGCCGTACGCGCCGTCGGAGCCCGAGGACGCGCCGGTCACGTACGCCTGCCCCGAGCCGACGCCGCCCCAAATGGGGATAACGGATGTGATGTCATATAAGCTTATCATGTCGTTAGCCGCCAGCGGGAGGGCGTTGTTTTCGTTCATGAGAAGCACCGAGCCCTCGGCCTGTACGTCGCGGCTGACCTTATGCGACGTTTCCTTTAAATTAGCAATCGTCGTATACTCCGTGCCGTAATGCGCCGTGGGTACCGGAAGGATTGTGCCCGGTTCGAAAGTGCCCTCCGTACCCGGGATGTCCACCCAATAGCCGTCGTTACGGACGCTGGTGATGCCTAAAGCCGCGTTGATACTGCTTTCGCTGGCAAGTACGATCGGAGCCGCCGCCGAGTAAAGGCCGGCAATCCACCCGAACATCACCGTGCATATTGTTGCGATTAATGTACCTAACTTAACAACTTTTTTCATAATTACGCCTTAGCCTCCGTTTTGTCTTTTTTGATTACTTTAATGAAGATTCCGGCAGTACCCGCCAGCGCGGTGATTAAAAAGAACGCCGCAGAAACGAAAAACGCAGGGTCAAGCCGTGTGGTGCCGATGTTGTTTTTGGAAACATAATTGTATGCCGTCGGCATATACAAGCACAACGCGATGAAAGCCGCAGCCCCGATGATGAAGGGTGCGGCCGGTAAGAGCCAACCCTTTAAGGAAGGCACAAACATCGGAAGCACCAAGCACGCCGCGCCCAGAATAAACCCGAGCAACAAAAACGTAAAGGCACCCCACGAGACGGCGACCTCCTTATCAATTGCCGGAAAGATCCCCACGTACATGAGCGCGGTAATAAAGCCGAGTACCGCTACGGCGAGCGCGACGTAAAAGCCGATCGCCTTGTCATCTAAATACTTTTTAATCATAACTTCTCCTTTTTTTATAGTTTTTTAATATACTAAGCGAAGCCCGCCTAAAACGGGCTTCGCTTAATGACATATTTTAGTTGCCGTCGGATTCGTCGTCGGATTTAGACTCCGTCCAGACGCCCTCCTCGTAAGGCACCTCTTCCCAAACGGTATCGTCGACGGGAGCCTCCTTAGCAACCTTTTCTACGGCCTCCTCAACCACCGGCTCGGGAGGCGGCACGTACGCCACGCCCTTTTTGGCGGCGATGTGGCGGTCGTATTCCTCTTTGATTGCGGGGAAATCGAGGAGCGCCTGCTCGCGGTCGGCCACGAGGTCCGAAACCGCCTGCCGACGCTTGGGAACATTTTCTTTGCAGACCTTTAAGTGGTCCTTAGCGTTTTTCAGCTTTTTGGTGCCGAACGCCGTGCGCTGCAGATGCTCTACCTTGGCGTCCGCTTCCTCTAAGGATTTAATCGCCGCAAAATACGCGATCGCCCTGCCGTTTAACTGCGAAGAGGATTTAGAGAGGAACTTTTCGGCATTGGAGTACTTGGCACGGATTTGAACATCCTTGTAGTCCGCCTCAGCTTTGGCGATTAATTCGCGGGGCGCGCCCCCGGCAATCAGCGTCTTTAGTTTGGCAAGCTTCTTTTTCTCTATCTTGCTATAGTCGGGGAAGATAATCAGGAATATCGGGAAGAACACCGCCATGGAAATTCCGCCCGTGACAAAGGTCTTAAATAAGTCGATACCGACCTTCGGCCATTGCCAGTACAGCACCGCCGGATTGCAGATGCCCCAAAGCGCGTTGACGCCGATGGAGATAAGTACCCAGCCGATAAAATACCACATCGCCTGAATGTAGGGGTTGCCGTGCGAACGGAAGGTGATGTTGCGTTGCAGCGGGAAGTTGATGCATTGGGCGGTAAATACAGCGATTTCGAACGCGATAAAGTTGCCTACGCCGCCGAACGCCAACTCATAACCTTCCTCGAGGTACTGGTCTACATCCTCTTGAATGAACGCCAAGAGGTTGGGTTCGCCCTTTACGCCCGATAAAAACTGAACGGGCTCGTTAAAAATGGCATAATACAGCGTCATATCGCCTTCCCACCATGGCAGCTCGACGGCGGGCCATACGAACAATACGTCCCACGAGCCTTGGAAAGCGTACGGCAAAACGAACATGACTAAAAACTGCCAAATCGTTACGCCCTGGGAGAACACGATGAAAAACACCAGCATGTACATCCACTTAGCGGCCGTCGGGTGCTTATCCGAAAACCCGTACCACCACGCCAAATAGCTGCGCCAAAGCCTTTGGAAAAACGCGACAAAGCCGTTCTCGGAGAGCGGCTTAATCTGCGCCTTAATCTCGGCGGGCGAAAGCAGCGGGGCGGGCACGTACTTTTTCTTTTTTGCCGGCTCGTCCAGCGCCTTTAGCGCCGCCGTCGTCTCGACTTTGGACGCCTCCGCCGCCGCGGCTCGTTCTGCCGCCGCAGCCGCTTGAGCGGCCTCGCGCTTGGCCGCTTTTTCCGCAAACTCCGCAGCTTCGGCCGCCCGGGCCTCGGCTTCTGCCTCGGCTATCGCCATCGCTTCCATTTCTTCCATCGAAAGCTCCGGCTGTTTGACTTCTTCTTCTTCCATATGTTTTTAGGTTCCTCCTAATTTTTTGCTTGGTAACTTGGAAAACTATTGAATATTCCATATTAGACTTGTTCGGAAACTCCCTCGAACTTTTCAAAAAACAGTTTTTGAAACGTCTCGTAGGGGTCGATTTACAAATCGACCCGCCAAATGTACTTGTTTTAAAGGTTGCGGGTCGATTTGTAAATCGACCCCTACGTTGCATTTCGGTTTTTTAAATCGTGACAGGGTTTCCGAACAAGTCTATTCAATAAGCTACTTCTTGCTTTGCTTCTCCTCGAACTTCTTCTGCCACGCTTCGTACTTTGCGTCAATCTTGGCAAGCTTTGCTTTTACCGCATCGATTTGCATTTCGGTCTCTAAGATTTGCGCCCGGCTGGCGGGCATCCCGGACCATTTTTTAATGTCCGCCTCTAAGCTTGCGATTAATTCCTTGTTTTTCTCCGCGCCCTTTTTCTTTAATTTGCCGATTCTCTTTTCCGCTTTCCAAATATCAAACTCGTGCGCACCCTTAAGCTTTAGGTTCATGAGCCGTCCCTCTAAGGACTTAAGCTTCCCTTCCTTAAAGAATTTAGAAAGGTCGCCCATCAAGGCTGCGGGCAAAAGCCCGAAAATGAGGGCGGGAATCGACAATATGAGACCCGGCAACGCCAGCAGCGCGCCCGGAACGATGGTTTTGGGGCCGATGACTTTTTTGGCGGGCAGTAAAAACAGCGGCGCAACCGTACACGTGGCGGTGGCAAGGCCGATGGTGAAAATTTTAGAAATTTTGCGCGTCCCGCCGTTAAAGATGCGGCGCAGCCCGTCCACCTGGCCTAAACTCATCGGGCCGCCAAAGCGCACTAAGGCGCGCAAGGGCATCTCGTCCATGCCGAGTATCATAAACTTGCCGCCGACGGAGGCAAACAATCGGCCGATCCAGCCGCGCGCGTATTTGAGTTCCGAAATCGCCGTGTTACGCTCTGCCAGCATTCTGCCGGGCTTGTAGAATGGGTACGCGGGGTCGGGGATGTCTTTGCCGTAGAGCGCCTTGAATTCCGCGAACGGTACGTTGGCGGTTTTGGCGGAGGGCTTTGCGTACGTGGGCAATTTGGCCATATCGTAAGGAATGACGTCGGTCGTCCCCTCTTTCTTTAAAAGGCCTTTGAGTTTAATATCGGCGTCCGCGCAAGACGAGCCGATCAAAATATCGTACGTGCCTGCCTCGGTTTCCCACTTGTCGGTTTTTACGTTAAAATAACGGAAGGAGTACTCGTCGAACGGGATGGTGACGGATTTACTCTCTCCCGGCTGCAGGAAAATCTTTTTAAAGCCCTTGAGCTCTTTTTTGGCGCGGAAAATTTTGCTGCCCGGCAGCCCTATGTACAATTGCGCAACCTCGGCACCCGCAACGGCGCCCGTATTTTTAATCGTAAACGTCGCGCCCGACTCCCCTACTAAAAGATCCGAGAACGCAAACGCCGTGTAGCTGAGCCCAAAGCCGAAGGGGTACTTGACGGGGATGCCCGCCGCGTCGTAATAACGGTAGCCGACATATATGCTCTCGCGGTATTCGACGTTGCGCACGGGTTTTTCTTGGCCGTCGTGCGGGGAGCAGGGAAAATTAGATGCGGAAGAGCAATCCTCGTAGCGCAAGGGGTAGGATTCGGACAATTTTCCGGACGGCGAAACCTTTCCCGTCAACACGTTAAGCATCGCGCCCGCGCCGGCCTGTCCGCCCAAATAGCCGTGGATAAGCGCGTCGCAGTTTTCCGAAAAATCGACCTCGAGCGCCGCGCCGCACGAGAGCACGGCGATAATTTTTTTACCGGTCGCCTTTAATGCTGCCAGCAACTCTTTTTGGTTGTCGGGCAGCTTCATGTTTTTGCGGTCGCCGCCCTCGGACTCGATATTTTCGCCTAAGCCAAGGTAGACCAACACCGTGTCGGCCGCCGCCGCAAACTCGACCGCTTTTTTCTTGAGCCCCTCGTTCTTTTTGCCGAAGCGCTCAAAGCCCGGCTGAAAGCCCACATAGGAGAGGCCGTAATCCTTGCCGGCGCTTTTTTCGATTAATTGCAGCGTCGTGTCGATTTTGGTCGGGTTGACGCCGGACGAGCCCGCGCCCTGGTAGCGCGATTTTTGCGCGAAGTCGCCGACAAGGGCGACCTTTTCGCCCGCCTTTAGCGGCAGCGCGTTATTCTTGTTTTCGAGTAAGACGATGCAATCCTCCGCCGCCTTTAAGGCGAGCGCGTGGTGCGCGTCTTTATCAAACTTGCGATCCTTGACCCTAAAGACGTCCTCGGTATCAAAGACAAGCTTTAAGAGGCGCTCGACCGCCTCGTCCACCACCTTAACGTCGAGCTCCTTTGCGAGCACCGCCTTGTACACGTCGCGGTTGCCCTCGCCGCCGGAGGTGGGCATCTCTAATTCCGCGCCTACTTTCATCGCCGCGACGCGGTCGTTGTCTCCACCCCAGTCCGAAACGATGACGCCCGGGAACTTCCAGTCGTCGCGCAAAACGTCTACAAGCAGGTGCTTGTTCTCATTGGCGTATTCGCCGTTGATTTTATTGTAGGCGGACATGATGGTTTTGGTGCCGCCCTCTTTGACGCCGATTTCAAAGTTCGTTAAATAGATTTCACGCAAAGCGCGCTCGTCCACGATGGTGTCTACGACCATGCGGCGGGTTTCCTGGTTGTTGGCGGCGTAGTGCTTTAAACACGACGAAACGCCGTTGCTTTGGATGCCGCGCGCATAAGAGGCTGCCATCTTGCCGGCAAGATACGGGTCTTCGGAAAAATATTCAAAGTTGCGCCCGCATAAGGGGTTGCGTTTAACGTTAAGCCCCGGGCCAAGCAGCACGTTGACCTTTTGGACAACCGCCTCTCTGCCTAAAGCTACGCCGACTTGTTCGCCGAGCTCGATATTAAAGCTGTTTGCCATCGTTGCGGCCGTCGGGAAGCAGGTGGCTTTTAGGCTTTCGTTTAGGCCGAGGTGGTCGCCCTCGCCCGCTTGCTTGCGGATGCCGTGCGGGCCGTCGGCTAAAAATGCGGATGGTATTTTAAACGACGCATTAGCGATATCCATTGTTTCCCAAAATGATTTTCCGCTGAGCATCGAGCATTTTTGTTCGAGTGTCATCCGGCCGACTAGATCTTTTAAATCCATAAATACCTATCCTTTTAAGGGCGATACGATTCTTCATTACAGTATAACAGAAAAGTTTTAAAATTCAAAGCGAAATAGCCTATATTTTTATAGGAAAATTGCAATCAATCAAAGCTTTTTGTTGCCAAAAAACTCCAATTGATTGCATTTTTTGCGTCCTTGTATTTGTCAATCTGTTTTTATGCCTTCTTTTTGCGTCGTCTTGAGCGAGCCGCGGGACGCCAACTTGTCGGGGGGACGGACTCATCGACAAGTTTGCAGCACCAAAGCGCAACGGCCGATCGGTCAAGCTGCCGACAACATGTCGGGGTTGTCGATGAGTCCGTCCCCCCGACAACTCCGACAACCGACGCGATGATAACATACTCAACTTATCGATGAGTCCGTCCCCCCGACAAGCTATATCGGCGCGGATTCTATCGCCGCAATCAGCGTTTTGGCGTCTGTGATGCGGCACAATTCGGCTTTTAAGTCTTTGACGCCGGGGATGCCTTTTAGGTAATAGACGAAGTGTTTGCGGAGCGAGGTAACGACATAGCGCTCGGGAAAGGCTTCGAGGGCGTACCCGATGTGGCGCAGGAGGTTTTTTTTAGTTGACGGTTGACGGTTGACGGTTGACGGTTGTGCCTTGCCAGTTGATATGCTATCATCCCCATCCAATAACTGTCCACTATCCACTGTCCACTGTCCACTTAAAAAAATCCCCGGGTTGCCTATCGCTCCCCGCCCGACTATCACCCCCGCGACACCGTAATCTTTTATGCGATCCATCGCTTCCTCACGGCTTGACACGTCGCCGTTGCCGATTACAGGGACTTTTAGCGCGGCGGCCACCGTCCCGATAGCCTCCCAATCCGCTGCCCCTCCATACAATTGCTTTACAGTGCGTCCGTGTACCGCTACGGCGGACGCGCCGGCGGATTCTAAGGCGCGGCAAAAATCGACGGTGTTTTGTTTATCGGAAATCCCGAGGCGCGTCTTTACGGTTACGGGGCGCCCCGATATTTGCGTGCTCTTTACGCACGCCTCCACGATCTCCGCCGCCAATTTCGGATTTTTTAAGAGCTCCGAGCCGTCGCCGTTACGCGTAATTTTGGGCATCGGGCAGCCCATGTTAATATCAATTATATCGAATTTCTCCAGCGCTGGCAAAGAGAGCGCGGCGGAAAAATCGGCCGGGTCGGAGCCGAATAATTGCACGCACGACGGCGTTTCGTTGTCGGCCAACGCCAAAAGCTGCGCGGTGTTTTTGCTGTTGTGCACAAAGCCGCGCACCGAAACCATTTCGGTCGTGGTGAGCCCCGCGCCCGCATCCCTGCAAAGCCGCCGGAACGCAAGGTCGGTATAGCCCGCCATGGGAGCGAGCAAAAGGTTAGACGGGAGCGTGACGGCTCCGATTTTGATAGGTTTAATATAGTTCATTTTGTTCACCAATGATGTCGCGAACAAAATTATAAAATATAAAATATTAAATATAAATTATGGATGAATATTTGAGTAAAACAAGTGTTTTTGACAAATAACACGGCAATCAGCAGCCTAAATTTATATTATATATTTTATATTTTATATTTTTTGTTTATTGTTTGCCTTTTTCTTTCGTTTTTGCGTTGTTCCACATTCTCAACGCCTCTTCCGCATTCGCCGCCTTGTCGGAGCCGAACACGTGCGTGTGGCGCGACACAAGCTTTTTACAAAGCCGGTCGATTACGTCATATATGGTAAACTCGCCCGCGCGGCGCGCAATATCGCCGTGGAACACGCCCTGCAGCAGCACGTCCCCCGATTCCTCTAAGATGTTGTCGACGTCGTTTGCCTCTATGGCCGCAACAAGCTCGGCTGCTTCCTCCGTCGCGTTCTTCGCGATAGAGGCGTGCGTTTGCACCTGATCCCACGGGCAGCCGTCCGGCGCGGTGAGGCGCTCGGTGATGCGCACCAAATCCGCGAACCCGTAGCGCGGCTTTATAAAGCCGGATTGGGCGGGAATTATGGCCGAAAAGTCGCGGCCGTACCCCTGTTGCTTGTCCAGTTTTGATAACGCGACATGGCAAATTTCGGCATCCTCTCCGCTTTTTAGCGAAATTTCCAATCCGCCTGCATAGTGATTAAGTAACCACTTTTTTATGCGCGTCGCCCTCGACTTAGTGATTATGCCCGTAATCACCAACGTAACGGAGGTGTCCGGCTGAAAATCCGGCTCGAGCTTGCTTCCGGATGCAAAAATAACAGTCATGGCGCCAGTATGGCACAGGTAGAGGAAAAAGTCAAGATAAATTACAAATTACAAATTACAAATAAGGCTCTTGCACTACTTCACTACCGCACTATTGCACTACTGCACTACCGCACTATTGCACTACCGCACTACCGCACTACCGCACTACCGCACTCAAACTCAAAATAGTCCAGCCCGCTGACGCCCGGGGGTAAAACGCCGCCCTTTAAGACGCGGACGGAGCCCAAAAGCGTTCCGTCCGCGGATACGACGCGGTAATCGCCCGATTCGGGCGCGATATCAAAAGAGGATAACAGCATAAAAGTATTTTGAACTTCGGCACTGAAAAATATTTATCCCCTACAAAAGGTTCTCTCCGTTAAATGACCGGTATCATACCCCAGGGCACCTCGCCTCTCTAGGTTTTGCTGTCGCAAAGCCAGCAGCCCGCAAGCGGGCTGTACTTCGTGATTCTTCGAATACGGCTCGGTTGCCCTGGACCCGCCGCTTCGCGGTTTTCCGCCCGCAAGGCGAGCGGAGTATGATACAATCGGACGGAATCAAAAATCCCAAAAAGCGGTTTGCCTTTTGGGATTTTGTGTTTATTCATTTTATCGGTGTTTAGCGGATGACATCCAGCTCGTACAGGCGGTTGAACAGAATCTTTTCAATCGGCTCGTCGGAGCGGGCGGTGATGAAGTCGACGCCGCGGGAGGTGGCGAAATTCTTGATGTCCTCTTTAAAGTCCGCCATCGCCGCCAAATACGCCCGGTAGTGCGACTTGGTAATCCGCAATTTTAAATTCCGGCCGTCCATGATGTCTAAAGCTTCGGCATCGCGCATAAACGTCCTTCCGTTGTAGCGCGGGTCAAGCTCTTCTTCCATGAGTACCTGAATTAAGAGAATCTGCTTTTTGCGGTACAGCAGATAATCTACGGCTTTTTTCCAATTGTTTTCGGTCATGAAGTCAGAAATAATCACGACCAGCCCGTCGTTATACCCGGGACTGTGCGCATTGATAACCGCCGTCGACAAATCGGAATCGCCGAAGAATTTTACTTTTTCTAACTCGCCCACGCCGCGGAAAAACGCGCTCTTGCCGACCATCGTCCCGCAAAGGTCGTCGGCCTGCTTGCCGCGGATAATCTTAAACGAGGTTTTGTCCATGTTGTCCACAGCCAAAAACCCGAGTGACGCCGCCACGCGCATTGCGAACAGGGCTTTTTCCGGATAGTCCATCGAAGCGGAACAATCCAGGAAAATTTGAATGTGCATTTGACGCTCGTCAACGAACTGCTTGATAAAATACTTTTCGAAGCGGCTGTACAGGTTCCAGTCGATACGACGGATGTCGTCGCCGAATTGATACTCGCGGTAATCGGCAAATTCTACCGTGTTACCGTATATCCTCGTGCGATGGTTACCGCCGAACCAGCCGTTCATGTAGTTTTTTAGGTGCAACGAAAATGCTTCCATGCGGTCGATAAAAGCGTCGTCAACAATTTTATTGTTTCTCATTTCACTATCCAATGGAACGGACGCCGGGTTGCCGCGGCGTGTTCCGCTTTAAATTTTTGGAACGGATTAGATCTTATTTCCTCTTTTTCTTGCCGTCAAAGTCTTCTTGGGCGACGGGGGCGGGCTCTTCGAGGTTGCGGGCCTTAGAGGACTGCGAGGTGGTCTGACCCATCTCTTTGATGATGGCGCAGACGATATCGTCGGTCGTGATACGCTCGGTAACGGCCTCAAAGTTCGCCTTAACACGGTGACGTAGCACGGGGCAAGCCAACTCGTTGATGTCGCCGTAGGAGACGTTGAAGCGGCCGTTCATGAGCGCGCGTACCTTGGCGCAGGAAATTAAAGCCTGACCGGCACGGGGGGAGGCGCCGAAACGGAGGTACTTTTTGGCGGCGTTGGAAGCAAACTCGCTGTCCGGATGCGTAGCCAAAACAAGCTTCATCGCGTACGTCATAACGTCGGAAGCGACCGGGATCGCCTTGGCGGTTTCGCGCATCGCAAGGAGCTGATCGCCCGTACAGGCGGCGTCCGCGATTTCGTCCATCGTCTTTTGGGTGATGTTAACGACCTCGACGAGCTCTTCAAACGTAGGCAGGCCCATCAAAAGCTTTAACATAAAGCGGTCCATCTGCGCTTCGGGCAGCGGGTACGTACCGTCTTGCTCGATGGGGTTCTGGGTGGCCAGAACGAAGAACGGCTCGTTCATCTTGCGCGACACACCCATAACGGTTACCTTGTGCTCCTGCATGGCTTCGAGCAACGCGGATTGCGTTTTCGGCGTGGCGCGGTTGATTTCGTCCGCGAGGATGATGTTGCTGAAAATCGGGCCGGGCTTGAAGTCAAACTTCGAGTTACCCTTGTCGTCTTTTACGACGATGTTGGTACCGGTGATATCGGCAGGCATCAGGTCGGGGGTGAACTGGATTCTCGAGAACGGCAGCTCGAATACGCGCCCTAAGGAACGCACCAAACGCGTTTTACCGATACCGGGAACACCCTCTAAAAGCACGTTGCCGCCCGCAATCATCGAGATTACGGTACCTTCGACTACGTCTTTTTGACCGATCAAGTCGCGGCCAAGCTGAATGAAAATGTTTTCACACACCTTGGTAAATTGCGACAAGCTTTCTTCGGTTACGTCGCCGGCCTGGGAAGTACCGGCAGTTCTGTCATCTTTCATTTCTTTACTCCAACTTTGTTTTATTTATATAATATGCATTATATACGATTTGGGAGGGGCTAGGGGCTAGGGGTTAGGGGCTAGGGGTTAGAACCCGTTGTAAGAGGACACCACCAAAACATATCTTGTTACTTTTTAGCGAATAGCGAATAGCGATGGATTATTTGTATTAGAATCAAAGTTTTATCGCAAAAAAATTGAAGTGTGCTACCTGCTTTTGATACTAACTAAGAATCATCCGAAGCTATTCGCTATTCGTTATTCGCTATTCGCTAAAAATAGCTTAGCAGACAATATCGCGGTTGTCCAAGCCGAGACTTATTTATAAAACCCGAGCCCAAACACCATTCGACCGTTATTTATTTTATTTCTTTGATTCAAAGCACCTTGACAAAACATTAGAAAAACACAGTTTTATACACTATAGCATATAATAAAGCTTTTGGCAATCCTTTTGCAGAACTTTTTTTCAAAATTTTTTTGGAAAAATTGGAAAGGACTTGAAAATGTAAAATGTAAAATGTAAAATGCAAAAAGGACTTGAAAATGTAAAATGTAAAACGTAAAATTGCGGGTTACGTCCGGATGAACGGGATGAACGGCAATTCCGGATGGTCGAGGTATTTTTGCAGGGTGTCTTTTTCTAATTGCCCCGCCTCGGAAAGCGCCTTTTTAAAGCGCTTTAGGTACTTTGCCCTCTCCTTTTCGTCACTTGTGTACTTCCACAACAAAAACGCGGCGGAGGGGTCGCCCGTGTTGCGGTTAAGCGCCTTTAGCGCGCGCGCCCTGTCAAACCGCGCGTCGTCGCCCTCGAACGCCATCATCGCATAAATGCCGTCCTGGTCGGAGTCCTTTCCGCGCTTGCGCATACATTCCAGCAGTAAATTTTTCGCTTTTTCCTTGTCGGGCGGCGTGCCGATGCCAAAATAGTAGGCATAGGCGCAAAACAGCGCGCCGCAGCCGCAGGAATCGTCATAGTGCAGGTGCGCGAGCTCATAATACGAAAAAGCTTTCTCGGGATCCGGCGGCACGCCGATGCCGCACTCGTGCAATTTGCCCAGCATCGTGTAGGTGCAGTCGCGGTTCGGGTCGCTTAATAAGTCTTTTTCTAAAATTTTGACGCATTGGCCGGTGTCGTACTTATAAAATGCCCCGTACATGACCATTTGCACCGCGCTCCAGTGATCCGGCTCGTCGTCTGTAACAAACCCCTCGAGAATTTCTAAACACCGCTTTACGTCCTTTTTTGTGCCCCCTCTGAGGCTGCGCCAAAGAAGCTCGCGCGCGGCCTCTATGTCACCGCCAAGGGCATACGCGTTTTCAAGCAGCGCGAGCCATTCCTTCGCGCCGAAATATTCGTCGTATTCGCAAAGTGCGGATATGTCCAGCGGGAAACGCTCGGCGTAGCGTTTTACGTAGTTTTTGCGCTCCTTTGCCGATTTATCCTCTAATAATACGTCCATGATGTTAAAAAACAGCCGCTCGCGGTCGTCCTTGTCTTCCGTTTGATCCAACAGCGCGTCCGCAAGCTGAAAGGCAGGCCCGTTTTCGCCCTTTTGCACATGGTAAGAAATCCGCTTGTCCGTCCATGCCGCGGCGTGCTCGGGGTGGGCGTGGGCGCAAAAATCAAGCAGATCCAAGGCCTCGTCAAACCGCCCCGCCGCCACCAAAAGGTCGACTTTTACCGACGCCCCCCGCAAAAAATCGCCCGTCTTTAAATATTCGTCGATAAAACGCAGGCCCTTTTGCGGCTCGTCGTCCGTAATGCCGCGCTCGACGCAAATGCCCTGGTACGCGTGCGCCGCCAAGTACGCGGCCTCCGTATCGTCATAATGCGTCTCGTAAAACTCCAAGGCGTAGGGTTCCGCTTCACAATAGCAATCTAACCTTATCAGCGCATACGCGGCCATATGCAGTAGATGCGGGTAATACGGATCCTTTTTTTTGCGTTTTAAGAGCGGCTTAACCGTTGCGGCGGCCTCGTGATACCGCCCGTAGTCCGTAACCCCTTCCGTGGCGTCGGCCAGCGTCAGCAGCATTTCCGCCTTCATAATCAGCAAGTCGTCGTCGGGCTTTTTGCCTTGCAGCTTTATGGCGTTGCGGACTTGTTCGACGGCTTCTTCAAGCGGCATGTCCTTGATTTTTTCTTGTATGTCGTAAATCGTATTCATAGTCCCATTGTAATCGACGGGGCGCCGGGTTGTCAACCGTTTGGCGACAGCAACTAAAACTCATAATGCGACCATACACTGTGAATCAAAACCTCTTTTGCGCTCTCGTCCACCGAATAGACCAACCTGTGTTGGATATTGATTCTACGGGAAAAACAGCCGGTCAGGTCACCGAGCAGCTTTTCGAACGGCGGCGGGTTTTGATAGGGGTCAACTTTTAGAATCTCAACAATATTGCTTGCGTTTTTCAGCAACGACTTTTTTTGCGCCAATAGCCCCAATCCTTTTAGAGCTTCTTTAGAAAAAAGGATTTTATAGCTCATCTTGCATCAATTCCTCTAAAGTGCGGTTCCCCAACTCCGTAAATTCGCCTCTAGGCGAGGATAGACTTTGGGCGATTCTAGCTTTTAATCCGGGGACGCTCTCGATATAAAGCGTTTCCATTAAGCTGCGGTAATCCTGCTCGCTTAATACTACGACATTTCCGTTCTTAGTAGAAATGTTGAGCGGCTCGTTAAATTTTGCCACTTGGTCAAGGTAGCCGAACAGTTCTTTTCTAAAACCGGTTACATTTATATTGGTCATGACGGGCTCCTCTAGGCTTATACTATGTACATTATAGCGTACGCGGAGACGTTTGTCAACCGTTTTCAATTAAAATTTCACCCCAGCAAAAACTTCAGCATCCCCGCCCGATCGGCGCCGAACAGGACGCGGGAGGCGATGGGGTCGATTTTTGCGCCCTTAAAACGGGCGGCGGAGGGCGGGATATCGGCGGTTTTTCTAAACTTTACAAAGGCCTCGGCACGCTTGACCGTTACGCCCTCGGCTCGAAGGCGGGCGGCGAGGTTTTTAAGGAGGGCGATTAAGATTAGGTTTTCGGTCGGATGCGGGATGGGGCCGTAGATGTCTTTTAGCTCGGCCATCAGTCTTTTACGCTCGTCCATCGACGCGGTTTGGCTGATGCGGGTGTAGACGCGGACGCGCAAAGCCTTGTCGGCGATATAGTCGTCGGGGATAAAGGCGTTGAAGTCGGTAGTGACCTTGACGTCGGGGAGAAAACCCGACGAGTGAGGAATGAGGAGTGAGGAGTGAGGAACGGTGGAAGAACTGCCCTCTTTTTCATCCGACATTGTGCGCTGCGTTTCGCGCGTTGTGCATTCGTTGTCATCCATCCATCGTTCCTCACTCCTCACTCCTAACTCCTCACTCCACCCGCCAAGCTCGGCTACCGCTTCCGCTAGTATCCTTGCGTACATCTCATACCCTACCCGCTCGATGTGGCCGTGCTGCTCGCGCCCCAAAATATTGCCGGCGCCCCTGATTTCCAAATCCCGCATCGCGATTTTAAAGCCGCTGCCAAACTCGGTGAATTCCGTAATCGCGGCGAGGCGCTGGTACGCGCTTTCGGTAAGGACTTTATGACCGTCGAACGTAAAATACACGTGCGCAAGCCGGTTGGAGCGGCCGACGCGGCCGCGCAATTGATAGAGCTGTGCAAGGCCGAAGTGGTCGGCGTCGATGACCACCATCGTGTTGGCATTGGGCATGTCGATGCCGTTTTCGATGATGGAGGAAGCCACCAAAACGCCGTACTTCCCCGCCGTAAACGCCTCCACCGTGTTCTCTAAGCTTTCGGCCGCCATCTGCCCGTGGGCAACCGCGACCCGAACCTCCGCGCCCAGCATGTTTTTAACCTGCGCGGCGAATTTGTCGATCGACGCGACGCGGTTATAGACGATAAAGGTTTGGCCGCCGCGCCCCGTTTCGCGCAAAACGGCGTCGGCCAGCAGGCTTTCGGCGTACTCGGTAACGTAGGTTTTAATCGGCAGGCGCTGCTCCGGCGGGGTGTCAAGCACGCTGATATCGCGGATGTGCGAGAGCGAAAAATGCAGCGTGCGCGGGATGGGCGTCGCCGAAAGCGTCAGCACGTTTACGTCGCTTTTCAGCGATTTTATCTTTTCCTTGTCCGCGACGCCGAACCGCTGCTCCTCGTCGAGAATCAATAAACCGAGGTCGCGAAATGCCACGTCTTTTGAGAGCATACGGTGCGTGCCGCATACGATGTCGGCGCGCCCGTTTTGCAGGGATTCGAGCGCGGCGGCGATTTCCTTAGGGGCGTCGAACCTTGTAAGGCTCACGGCATTCACGCCGAACGGTTCCATGCGGTTTTTTACCGTGTTAAAATGCTGGCGCGCGAGGATGGTAGTCGGGGAAAGAAACGCGACCTGCTTGCCGTCCGCGATTACCTTGTACGCGGCGCGCAGGGCGACCTCGGTTTTGCCGTAGCCCACATCCCCGCACAACAGCCGATCCATCACCTTGCCCCGCTCCAAATCTTTTAGGCACTCGTCCGTCGCGGTTAGCTGGTCCTCCGTCTCGTTGTAGGGGAACGCCGCGGCAAATTCGTCGTCAAGTTCGCGGTTTTTCGGGTATTGGTGTCCCTTTGCCGCCGCGCGCACCGCATACAATTCGGTTAAATCGACCGCCATTTTTGCGACGGACGCTTTTACGCGCTCCTTGACGCGCGCAAATTCCGCGCCGCCAATCTTTGAGAGCTTGGGTTCCGCTTCGCCTTCGCCGAAAGCAGAGAGGCTGTCCATGTTTTCGACTGGCACGTACAGGGTGTCGCCGCCCGCGTAACGGATGACGGCGTAATCGCGCTCCGCCCCGCCCAATTTCAGGCGCGTAACGGATTCGCAAAAGCCGATGCCGTGGTAGGCGTGCACGACATACGCGCCGATCGCGGGTTCGGTGAACGGGTCGCGCTTGCCCCGCCGTATCACCTTTTTTTGCCCGCCGCCCGGCGCAATCGACTTGGTGCCGATCAAAACCAGCTTTTCGTCGTGGAAAATGGCACCCTCGATTAGCTTTTCGGCGACGACGTCAAGTTTGCCTTTGCCGCCCGTATTGAAAGGCCGCAAAGACGCGAAAAATCCCGTCATTTTTTCCTGCGCCGCCGGACTCCCGCAGAAAATAACGACGCGGTAACCGTTGGACATCCACGCCCTAACGTCGTCCGCAAGGGCGTTAAAATCGCGGTGATAGGCGGGAAAATCGAGCGAGGATTTAAAGTTGAAGAGGACTTGGGGCTTAAAAAGCCGGTTTTGGCTGTCCACCGCATGGAACGCGAGCTTTGGACACGCAAATGCAAGCGCAGATTCCTTTGGCGCGAGTTGGCGAATTGAGGATTTTAACACCTCTCCCTTTGAGAGCCCCGCCTTGTAACGGTTTTCGTGCTCGGTGTAGATGAGGTTGAGTTGGTCGGCAACTTGCTTTGCGTCGTCAAAAATGACGCGTGCGGGTTTAAAAAAATCCGCAAAGCCGCAGTGATTGAAAAGCGGCATCAAAAACGACAACCGCATATCGTGGGAACCGGAGGTGAGGTCGGAGGTGAGGTGGGAACGGAGGGTATGGTATGCGTCCGCGTCTCGGGGTTCGGAGCTCGGGGGACGGGGTTCGAAGTTTTCAGTGAAGGTATCAGGGCACAAGGCACAAGGCGCAGGTACCGGATGAGCAAAATCTCCTTTATCTGTGCCTTGTGCCTTGTGCCCTGATACCTTTTCTCTCGTATCCAGCTCCGCCAGCGCGCGCGTCAATATCTCGTCCACCTCGGATTCGCTGTAAAAAACCTCGGTATTGGGGGGAATAAAAATGCGCTCTAATGCCTCTTTTGACGTTAAATCGAACGCGTCAAAGGCTTTAATGCTCTCGACTGTGTCGCCGAAAAATTCGACGCGCACGCCAGTTTCCCTATCCAGCGGAAACACGTCCAAAATATCGCCGCGCAAACTAAACTGTCCCCGCGCCGCCGCTAGGCTTTCGCGGCGGTAGCCCGACTGCACCAGCCGTTTTGCCAATTTCTGCGGGTCGTAGTCTTTCCCCGCTTCGATCGTGATAAAATGCGCCTCGAACTGTTCCCGCAGCGGAAACAACTGGCACACCGCCTCGACGGTGGTTACCACAATGCAAGTAGGATTTTGCACCGCCGCCGCCATCGCACTAAGCCTGGCCGCATGGTTTTCGGATGAGCTTAAACGCCGATAGTTTAAAACGTCGTCCTTTGCGGGAAGGAGAATACAATTAGGAATGAGGAGTGAGGAATTAGGAATTGCGGATGATTTTGATTCCGATTCCCCGTAGGGGTCGCCGTCCCCGGCGACCCGCCCATCCGATTCCCCGTAGGGGTCGCACGGCGTGCGACCCGCCCCCATGGGCGGCGATTGGCTCGTCAAACACAAAAACTGCTCGCACGCCCTTTTTGCCGCCAATTCGTCCGCGCAAACGTATATTGTGGGGGATAAAGCGTGGGGAGCACCAATCCCCGTAGGGGCGGAGGGCCATCCGCCCGCAGTCCGTGCATTGCCCATATGTTCGGGCGGATTGCCATCCGCCCCCACAAAATTATTCTTTTCCCCGACCCATTCCCCATTCCCCAACTCCGCCGCCAAAACCGTTCGTGCGCCAAACGACAGCGAAAAAGCCGAGATATTTTTATCCCGGGCACTCTCGAGCAATTTTTTTGCTTCTCCTTTAAATTCGATTGGGTGATTATTTGGGAGCATTTTCTTGACGGAGCGGTACTATAGCGCGACAAAAACTCTTGTCGCATCTTAATATTATCACTTCCCGCCGCTACCGTCAAGCTAACTTTTCATTTTTTGTTCAAAAATTTTTCCGCCGCCCTCTTGACAAAATTTGGAGGAGGGTATATAATAATATCGTTAAACTGTCGCTATTTTTGTTTTTGCATATTTTCGGTTGAATCCATTTCGAAGGGAAGAATCTTTATGACAAAAAGACTTTTAAAACTCCTCACGGTTTTTGGTATCGCTCTGCTTTTAGCGTTTTCCGTTATGGCGTGCGGCATCAATATTCAATCACCCGCGGATATCACCGTTACGTTTTCCTCCAACGTCCAAACATACGCGACGGTCAAAGTCAAGCCGGGCGCGGTTATGCCGGATGAACCGGAAAAAGAGGGGCTTGTATTCATCGGCTGGTTTAAAGACGATGGGGTTTTTACGCAGCCGTTTACCGGATTTTCGGGCGTGTCGGCTAGTATAACGGTGTACGCCAAGTGGATGCCCGCAGTACAAGAACCGCCGAACAAAACGGAAGCGGACATCTTTATCGCTCTGGTTAACGCGCTGCCCTTAACCGATGTATTAGCGAACGAAGACAAAATTACAGAAGCGCGCGCGTATTACGAAACGCTCTCGGCAACAATGAAAAACGCGACGGATGTCACAAAAGCGCTTGCATTGTTGGAGACGATAGAAAAGCTACTGAGTGAAACGGTGGCTTTGATTATTATCGTCGACGCGTCTACCAGCACGTGCGCGCCGGTTAGACCCAGCGCAAGTCATAAAATGCCCTATGACGAAGATATGCTGGGTAGTCGGCTTTGGGCTGAAGTTGAGGGCGCGAGAGCAGCCGTGAACGCGTTGGACGACAATGATTATGTCGGGATAATTTCAATGAATCTCCCCGAGGCAAGACCTCGGGGTATCCCCCTCAGCTCACTGCGTTCGCAATAAGCAGACCGACGCAAGACGTCGGGGAATAAAACCCGGAGAGATTTAACCATTCTGCTACGCTCCGGCTGGGGTTTACGCCCGTAGCCCGTACCGCCGAGATTGACGAGGCTCTCGGCAGTATAACCACCTCTCAAGGCACAATATACGATAGTGCGGTTTCGATGGCACAAGCGACTTTTAGCAATGTTAAAGTCGGGTGTAAAAAGCACATACTCTTTGTGACCGACGGCATACCGCTGGATGGCGATATGTGGCAATGGACGGTCAATAATACCATTAAGAATATGGCGAAAAGCGGCATCACATTCTCTGCCATCGGCGTCGGACGCGAGGCAGACAGTACGAGCGTAAAGATACCTCTGCTAGAAATGGCGACCAACGGCGGCGGAGTATTTTATCCGATACCCGAAGTCACATGGATTTCCGATACCGTGGTGCAAGACGTCATGCAAAGAGAAGTCGAATATTTAAAAACAAGAACCAACTTTAAAACTATCGAGATTCCGAACGGAACGACAAGTATCGCCGCCTACGCTTTTGCCCGTTATGACAAGCTTAAGAGCATCATAATACCTGCTTCCGTAACAAGCATCGGAAAGTTGGCGTTCTACGGTTGCGGCGATCTAGAAAGCATCACAGTAATAAGCGGAAACTCCGCATACAAAGCCGACGGGAATTGCTTGATACGGATAGCGGATAAGGCGTTGATAGCGGGCTGCAATGCAAGCGTTATCCCGGATTATGTGGAAAGTATCGATGAATACACTTTTTCCAAGTGTGCGAGACTACAGAGTATTGAAATCCCAGACAATGTAAAAATCATCGGCATCGGCGCGTTTGCCGGCTGCAGCGAATTAGAAAACTTTACGATACCGTTTTTAGGAAAAACAGCCGATGGAAATGCGAGATTTTCATATTTTTTTGGTTATGCCGACAACAGTATTCCACCATCACTGAAAACGATTGCCGTTACGGGTGGCAGCACTATCGGGGATTTTGCTTTCAGCGGTTGCAGCGGAGTAACGAGCATCACGCTGCCCAACAGTGTGACGAATATCTACCAATCTGCTTTTACCAACTGCGTCGGGCTTAAGAGTATAATCCTTCCGTCCGGTTTAACGAGCATTGGTTTCAATGCTTTTTATGGTTGCGCCGAGTTGACAGATGTATACTTTAGAGGAACTCAAAGCGAATGGGACGCAATAAATAAAAGCAGCTCAAGTTTTCCAATCGAAACAACGATACATTACAACTACATCGGAGAATAAATCGTATCCCCTACTCTCTACCCTCCAATAATCTCCATTGCTTTGTCAGCGGCGGCTTCGATGGCCTTAACAAAAATCGGACGGTCGTCTTTGGGGATGACGGAAAGCACGTAAGAGGCTAAATCCTGCCCCTCGCGCGGGCGGCCGGCGCCGATGCGGATACGTTTGAATTCCTCGCCGACGTACAACACAATGTCGCGCATCCCGTTGTGCGTGCCGGAGGAGCCCGTTTCGCGGTAGCGGATGGTGCCTTTTTCGATATCCACATCGTCGTATATGACGATTAAATCGGACAGAGCGCATTTATAGTACCCCAGCAGTTTTTGGACGGCAAGTCCAGAGCGGTTCATCATGGTTTGCGGCTTTGCCAAAATCACGCGCTCGCCATTAAATTCGGCATGCGCGGTAACAGAGCCGCATTCTTTTTTAGTGAATGCGGCTTTTAATCGGGCGGCCAAGCATTCGGCCGTTAAAAACCCTAAATTGTGGTACGTATGCGCGTACCCGTCGCCTATGTTACCGAGGCCTACGATTATTTTCATGGTTTCCTTTATGAAATATTGTCGGGGAGACGGTGGTATTTGACAACTTTTCCAAGTGTCGCTGTTTTTGCACTATAGAATAAATTGTCAAATACCACCGTCCCCCTGACAACTTTTCTTATACTCCTGCCACGGCGTTCAGCTTAGCGACAAGCTCGCCGGCATCCGCGCCGTGCGCCGCAGCCGCTTGCTCGACCGTCTCATTGCGCGACATCGGGCAGCCCAAACAATGCATCCCCAGCGACAAGAACACGGGCGCGGCGTCCGGGCAAAGGGTTAACACCTCGTGAATGGTCATATCCTTATGAATTTTTGACATATAAAATTAGCCCCTCCAACAAGGCTAAAAAGAATATACCACTTCTCTTGTCCCTTGTCAAGCGGCGAACGGCTTTTCACAGGAAAACCTGCTCTTGGGCGAGGCACGAGGGCGAGGCACGAGGGCGAAGCACGAGGGCGAGGCACGCCTCGCCCCTACGGAAATCGGCCAATCAAAAAAAGCGGCTAGAAAAAAACGCCTTGCGGCGTTTTTTTCATGGGAACTGTTACTTCTTTTCCCAGCTGTAATTGTTGCCCTTGTTTTTCTTGTTAAGCGTATAGCTTGGATCGGGCGATTCGACCTTGTGGAATACCGCCGCAGCGAACATCTCTCCGCTCCGAACGATAATCTCGTTGCGCTTTTTGTCGATATCGGTGAGGATTGAGAACGTGTGCACGTGCTGGTTATTCTCTAATTTTATATTTTCTTTCAGCTTTCCGTTGACGCTGAGCGACAAGTTTTTGCAATTCGTGTACACCTTTACATTCAATATGTCACCCACGCGGTTTTTGAATCTTTCACCCGCGATGTGTATCATGGGCTCCTTTGACCAATACGCTTTGTACAGATAAAACGCGTCCTTCTTAATCTTGCGGTCAAAGGTGACTAAGCCCTTGTGGTTTTTGCCCGGATCCCCGCCTTGGTTGCGGCCGTCGGAGCCGAAGTCAAAAAGGTTCCATACGTGTGTCGCCCAACACCCGGGGTAGTCCTTCATCAACTCTAGATGCTTTTCGTGGTAGATGCACTGATATTCCTCGGTGTTGTCGAGACGCTTAGGCTTAGCGGAATGCAAATTGGGCATACCCTCGGCGCCGTACTCGCTAAGCCCGACCGGCTTTTTTAATTTATTTGACGCACCCTTAATCCGGTTGAACGCCCCTTTTGCCGGAAGCGGCGCGTACCACCCGTAGTAGAGGTTCCACGACGCCAAATCCGTCACGCGCGCGGTGGGGTTGCCGCTGCCGCACATCGCATAGCACGCAACCACGGTATAGCGCTCCGGATCTTCCTTTTTACAAAAGTCATGCAGTTGCTGGTGCGACGCCACAACGGACTTTATGGGCTTGGCCTTAATTGTTATCTCATTAGAGACGCCCCAGCAAACAATCGACGGATGGTTGAAGTTTTGACTCACCAATTCGCGCATCTGCGAGAGCGCATTCTCGTCACCGTTCGGCAGATACTCCGAGATGTACGGGATCTCCGCCCACACGACCAACCCTTTCTCGTCGCACAAGTCGTAAAAATATTGGTCGTGCTGGTAGTGCGCCAGCCGGACGGTATTGGCGCCCATCTCTAAGATGATGTCCATATCCTCATCCTGATCTTCCTTTGAGATGGCGTTGCCGACCTCCGGGCGATCCTGATGGCGGCACACACCGCGCAAGGGATAGGACTTGCCGTTAAGGAAAAACCCTTTTTTCGGGTCGATTTCCACCGACCGAAAGCCGCAGCGCTCGACCACCTCGTCCACTACCTCCGAGGCGACGATCAGCTCCGCCTTAACGGTATATAGGAACGGGTCGTCTAAGCCGTTCCAAAGGCGCACATTCGGGAACTCAAACACGGTGCCCGCGCGGCCTTGCGCAATCTCTTTATCGCCCTCGTAGACGGTAATGCGCGTATCGCCCCGGGCTTTGGGGAACGTGGCCGCCGTCAGGATGCCGAAGCTAATCATGTTGGATCCGCCCAACTGGATGTCGACCACCTCGCGCACCTCGACCTTGGTCGAAAGTTTTAAGGGGACGCCTCCGTCCGGGCCGAATTCAAAGCAGTCCTTGGGCAGAATAACCATGTAAACGTCGCGGTAGATGCCGCCGTAAAACGTAAAATCCGCCCGCTGGGGATACACGCGGTCATTCGGCTCGTTAGAAACCTTGACCGTCAAAATATTGGTGCCCATTTTAAGCGCCGGGGTAATGTCGGCGTTAAACGTCGAATACCCGCCCTCATGCTTTGCGACGGACTCGTCGTTTAAAAAAACCTCGCACTCGGAGTTGACCCCGCGGAACTGAATGTACACGGTGTCGCCCGGGGCTATCTCGGGGCGCTGCAACCTTTTGGTATACGTACAGGTCATACGCTCGTAATCGCCGCCGCCGCTTTGGCCGTCGACGCCGTTCCACGTATGCGGGAGATTTACCGGCTCGGGATCCGAATAGGGTTTCCCGCTGGTCCATGTCCATCCGTCATTAATCAATTCAACCTTTCTCATGGTACAATGCTCCTATTTTATTACAAGTACCATAATAACACATCAGATTCGCCTTGTCAACAAGATAAAATATGAAATACAAAATATAAAATATGTTTTTTGGACTTCTTATTCGCGTTTGGCGGCCCAAAGCCCGGAATTCGCGGCTTTAGATTCGTCGCGCATCTTAACCGTCGAGACGTTGCGCTCTTTTGTAACCGTAAAATGCGAGACGGCATTCGGAGCGTCCGGCAAGGCTGCGATCGTTTCGGCATAAAAACGGGCGTTGTGCGTCAACACAAAAAGCTGCTTAACGCGACAAGCTTGCGCGGGGAGCTCAAAGCCGTCTTGGCCTTGTAGGCAATCCGCAAGGCAGTCCTCCGCTATACGGCAAACGGCATCGGCGACGAGCGAAACGGTATCGTCGTCCAAGCCCGAAACCGGGTCGTCGATTACCACAATTGTATCCGCGGCGGCGCCGTCGTCCGCAAAGCTCCCCCGGACAAGATGACAAAAGTAAAAGAACGCGATAAAGCCGCGCTCGCCCTCGCTAAGATTGTCCGCGACGGAGCCGTCCTCGCGGACGACCTCGTAAACGCTTGCTTTGCCCGCCTTTGGGCGCAAATAAAAGCCGGAAAAATCCGCATCCCGCAGCATTCCGTTTATGCCCTCCACCGCCGGTGCGGCGCTTATGACGCTTTTATTGAGCGCGGATATTTCTGCATCCAGCACGCGGAAGCGCTCCGCGCCGTCGGAGATTTGCCGGGATAGCACGGCAATCTCCCCTTCGAGGTTGTTTTGGTTTGTCCTAAAATACGCAAGCTCGCTTTTGAGCGCATGCGCGATGTGCTGCCACACTTTTTGTGTGCACTCCGCCTTTTTTTCCCTTTTTGCGGCGACGACGGCGTTGCTTGTGCGGATTTGCCGGTTAAACCCCTCGATTAGCCCGTTAAGCTCGGCGCGAAGCGGTTTTAGATTTTCAAGCCCGATAACCTGCGACGGCTCTTTTATTTTATCTGCAATCCGCTTTAAATTCACCTCGACCGCTTGCTCAAACAATTCGAGTTTTGACTTGTATTCGGCAAGCTCCAATTTTGGAAACGCGCCTTGCAGATTTTCGCGCAAAACGCTTATAAATTCCCGCATATCGCCGGCATACGCGCTTTGAAAACTTTTTAATGCCTCAACCTCCGCTTGATACTGCCCGTCGAAAGCCCCCGCAAATTGCGCGTCAAAATCGTCCGGCAGTTCCTCTTGGCAATACGGGCACTTCCCGCCTGCAAGCGGCGCATAGCGCGCATGGCCCGCGCGTACCCAGTCCGCAGCGCTTATCGCGTTTATAAAGCGGGAAAATTCCGTCCCGCCGCTTCCGGTGATGACCTTTGCCAGTAATTCGTTGCCCCGGGTGCCCTTGAGCCTTATCACCTCTCCGACCAGCCGGAATTCCGGGTACTCGGCGGCGCGCGGGTCAAACGCCGCGTCGCAGAGAACCGCCAAAGCGTCCTCGTCATGCTCTTGCGGATTTTGCGTCTCCAGCGCTTTTTGGGCGAACGACGCCTTGAGCTTAGCGCCTGACAGTGCCGCACCGAACCGTTCGCGTAAAGTTTTTGCCCCGACCCAGCAGCTTTCCTGAAAAAATCCGGCCAGCGCGTTTTTCTCGGATGCTTTTTGCTCCCTTTGGGTAGTTTTTTCTATCGTCGAACGCTCAAGCTCTGCGCGTTCGTCGGACTTTTGCGCAATCTTGCTTTGAATTTCGGCGTTGTGCTTGCCGACGGTGAATACGCCTTTAAGGTTGCCGTAGCCCCGGAAATTTTCCGCGATAAACTCTTGGTTGAACACAAGCGCGGAATAGTCGGCGGCGGATTTGCCCGGCAAAAAGGTTAAGCCCTCGGCGCGCCCGACCGCGCTTGCTATGGTGGATTTTCCGGTGCCGTTGCCGCCGTAAAAAAAGCTGACGGCGGTCGGCATAAAGCTAACGCCGCTGAAGGTTGCGGCGTTGAGCGTGATTTTTTGAATGGGGCTAGTACGCATCGTCGTCGTCCCCTTGAATGGCGGGATTGTGGGTTCGGGGCTCGGAATTCGGGGCTCGGGATTCGGGGTTCGGGATTCGGGGTATTAAGTTGTCTTCCTTTAACTGACCACCGACCACCGACCACTGACCACTCTCCTCGGGGTTCGGGATTCGGGGTATTAACTCGTCTTCCTTTAACTGACCGCTGGCCACTGGCCACTGACCACTGACCCCCATAGGAGCCGATGCCCTCGCTGGCCCGCCGTCCCCTGTCCCTACGGTATCTATCCGTTGTTCACCGGCCATCCCTTCTCTCCGCAATTCCTCACTCCTAATTCCTAATTCCTCATTCGCCTCATTCGCCTCGTTCTCACCTGCCTCGTCCTCCATGGCCGGCAGCGCCAAAATCTCACGTCCGGCGATGCCTTCTAAGTCGCCGCTCATGCCGCAGAGGCTTTTAGAAACCTTTTCGATGATTTTTTCCTGCGCCGCCCAACGCTTCTGCGCCTGCTTTTTTTCGAGCGCGAGCTGGCGCGCCATTTCGTCGTAGGACTCGATGACGCTGCGGATCCGGGAGGCGAATTCCCCGCCCGTCAGATAATTGTACATCATCTCTATTTTGACGTCCTTGCCGCTTGCGTTCCGGTTGGCGACAAAAACTCTTACGCACACCTCGCGCAAAAGCGAGGCAAGCATCACGGCATAGCGGGGCTTGACCATCCAAATGTTGCCCTCAATCTGCTTAAAGTCCTCACCGCCGCCGTCGGTCGGGCGAAACACCAAAACGCCGATTTGCGCTTTTTCTTCCGCCATGACGTCTTTGAGTTTTTCGAGCCATTTAGGGGAATACGCCTTGGCGTTTTTACATTCCCATACAATCAGGCCGCAGTTTTGATAAAATTGTTCGTTTACGGTTTGGCGGACGTCGGAACCTTGCTCGCCTTTTTTAACCTCTCTAACCGAGTCATAAGGAAAATGGGCACGCAAGGATTGCTCTAAGTCAAGCTCTAAAATTTCACCCTGCGCCTGCTGCGAGCCTTGTTCGGCCACCTGCTTTGCCGCCGTCAGTTGCTCGCGCAATTTAGAAATGGTTTCTTGCTGTTCGCGGATTTGCGTATAAAAGTCCTCGGACGCCGCCCTTACCGCCTCCTCGCGGATGAGCTTTTCTTTTGAGAGCAGCTCCTTGCGGGCGGCAAGCTCGGCGTCTTTTTTTGCCTCGGCGGCTTTCGACAATTCCTCGAGCAGCCCTTTTTGCTGCTCGCGCAATCTGTCCGCGCTGTCTTGGGCGTTTTTGGCCTCGCGGCGGAGCTTCTCGTTTTCGAGCTCGGTGGATTGCTTGGCGTTTTCCAGCGCCAGCTCCGTCGCTTGCTTGGTTCTCTCTAATTCAAGCTTGGCGTTTTGGCGTTCACGTAAAAGCTTTTGCTCCGCCGCTTGCTCCGCCTCGCGCACGGCCGATAACACCGCCTGCTTCTCGTTTTCCTCGGCGCGCGACAAAAACTCCCGGCGCAAATTTTCTTCCTGCCCGGCCTTGGCTTTTGTCAGCTCGTCCTCTATTTGGCGCTGAATGGCGTCGGTTATTTCAAAAGGATTTTTGCAATTTGGGCAAACGATTACGGTTCCGCTCATGTGAGCTCAGCCTTTCCCGCGAACTCGGCAGGGATGGGAACCGCATTCACCGACGGCTCGGCAATCTTTGCCTCAGAACGCGTCCAAATCTTTTTGTATAATTTGTCTAAAAAATTGTCTTTTATGGGCGGCAGCTCCTTACCCGTCTTTTTGTCGATACGCGGCTTTTTGACGGGAATGAATTCGGGGGGGACCTGGTCAATTGTCTGCCAGGTTGCCATCGCTTGTTCCATGCTCATGCCGCCCGTAACCGCCGCTTTGCGCACCGCGTTTACCGCCTGTACTTCGGCGATTTTTTTGCCCGAAAGTTTGTAGCGCGTCATGCAAAAAAGCGTAATCAGCCACGTTGCCATCGGGATGATGCAGAATGTTACAATCGCGGCGAGCTCCATGCCGGGCATATAGGGCGTGACCTCTCCGGGCAGGGCGTTGAGCCCCGGCACCATAAAGACGATGAACAACTGTAAGAGCAGTACTTGCAAGGAGGAAATCAATTTGTCGATGAACGAAAACATCGTGGACACGATGCCGGGCACAAACTTGCCGCTCCGGTACGTTTCGTAGTCGATGATATCGGCCACCATCGGAATCGTCATTTGATCCGTCACGTTAAACGCGCCGTAGCCGCACCCGTATAATATGATGAACAAAATCGTGTAGAAGTTTATGGTAAGCTTAAAGCCGCCCTCTAAGGTGTACAACGACAAATAGGTCGCGGGATTGTCGTGATTATACAGGGCAAGCAATACCGTTACGCCGATATAGAAAATAATCGCAAACAACGCAAACTGCGTGACGGCGCGCTTTTGACCCTTGCGGCCGCCCGTTTTGGCACCCCACACCAAAAACACGCCCATAAAAATGAAGCATAGCGCGTAAAACGGAATAAACAGGCCGTTGTAGTCGTCCATTAAACAACCGAATAACAGGAACGCAACCGCAGCGCTGGTGGCGATGGTTGAGCCTAATTTGTTAAAACCGGCGGAGAGCACCAGCCAACGCAGTTCCTTATTCCCTTTGACCACGCCGAGGTAATCCTTCGCTTTGACGGGCTCCTTCGACACGCCCCAAAACTCGGGCTTATCCTTGTCCTTGATTGCCATAACCGCCATAAACGTATAAACCGCGGAGAGGCCCACAATCAGCGGCACCATGATGAAATAAAACGTCGAGCCGTACGCCGCGCCGAACAGTCTTACGGTTTCGCCCGCGTGCTCATACAAAATCTCGCCTTTCAGCCCGACGGGCAAAACACCCGGCAGCAGCCCCATCGCCACGACGTTGACCAGCACGATGCTGCCGAGCATTCCGATGGTGTTCCACATCCCGAATTGCGAACGCTGCTTGGGGTCGTTGGTCAAGCAGGATTGGCCCGCGCGCGTGACTGCCGTTTGAAAGCTGTAAAAGCACACAAACATGATATAGCCCAAAATGAATACCAGCCAGCGCGCCCACATAACGGAGGCGGGCACCAGCATCGAGCCGAATATCATGAATATTACCGAGATCGCAAGCGTGGCGTTGCCGAAAACCATGAACGGGCGGAATTTGCCGAACTTGGTTTTGGTGCGATCCAACAGCCCGCCGACAAAAACGTCGGTGATGCCGTCCAGCACGCGCATACAAGGCGCAAAAATACTGACGAACGTGCTGACGCCGATGACCAACGCGCCGGATAATACCGCGCCTGCAACGGCCGCGCCCATACTGCCCGTCAGCGACATCGTGGCGAAAAACACAAAGAATTGCACGAACGCAAAGTATAAATTCGTCGCCGCGTTGTTAAACGGAAACAGCGCAATCTGCCATTGCTTTGCCCGATGAAGCCCCTGTACGGTTGCTCCGGCCGCCGGGGACGATGCTGCCGCCGGGGACGATGCCGTTTTTTCTTCCATAATAAAAACTCCTTTGTCATTTGCGTTAAACAGAGTCGGAAAAAATATTAAGACGATTTTATCATATAAATTCGCCAAAGTCAATTCAATTAATTGAAAAAAATTTTGTTGATTTCTTGCCAAAAAATGTTTGCCTTTAAAAACTATACGTGTTATACTGAATATATCAATATTTTTTGGAGGTATATAACACTTATGGCAGGAAAAAAAAGTAGAGGCAAGGGCTTTTTGGGGCTCGGATGGCTGATTACACTTATTTTGGTCATTCTTGCGCCGTTTGGCTGGATTCTCGGCACGATCGAGCGGCTTTTACGCGGGAATCTTCTGGGAGCGATCGTTAATTTCTTAGGTTATGGGTTCGGCATCTTATGGATTTGCGACATTGTGACGCTGATACTGTCCAAAGACATAAGAATCCTAGCCTAACCGGGCAAAAGCGGTTCGCAAAAAAACGGCCCCGAAAAACAATGTTTTTCGGAGCCGTTTGCCTTGCATGAATTTAACACTACCAAAACCTAAAATTTACGCCGAAGGTGTAAAGCATGGGCAGCCCGGGGTGAGCGTAAGCGTAACAGCGGGGAAAATGCTACTCCCTAATCGAACCCTGGAAGTGACCCGGTCAATGCGTGTCCCGTGACCCGGTCAATGCGTGTCCCGTGACCCGGTCACCGTGCACGGGACATTATTCGCTTTTGACATTGCGTGTTCCGATGCCCTCGCTGGTCCGCACCGCATAGTCCGTGTCGATGACGGCGGGTCAGCGAGGGCATCGACCCCTACGAGAATTCAGTTTTCAGTTTTCAGTTGTCGGTTGTCAGTTGAAAGAAGATGGATTTGTATCCTGTCCCCCGAGCCCCGAATCCCGAACCCCGAACCCCGAAAATCGCCCCCTACGCCGTTACAATGCCCGCCGCTTTTTCTAAGCCAAGCTCCTTGACCGCCTGCTCGCGCAGCAAGTACTTTTGAATCTTGCCGCTGGCGGTTTTGGGAAAGTCGTCGATAAACAGCACCTTAGCGGGCATCTTGTGCTTGGCTAAATTGTTGCCGACGTATTTTTTGATATCGTCCTCCGTCGCCTTTTTCCCATGCTTCAAAATAACGAACGCGCAGGCTTCCTCGCCGTAGGTTTTGGACGGAATCGAAACGACCGCGACGTCGGAAACGCTCGGGTGCGTGTAGATAAAGTCCTCGATTTCCTTGGGGGAAATGTTTTCGCCGCCACGGATAATCATGTCCTTGATGCGCCCCGTGATTTTATAGTAGCCGTCCTCATCGACCCGCGCCAAATCCCCGGTGTGCAGCCAGCAGTCGGAATCGATGGCCGCGGCCGTCGATTCGGGCAATTTGTAGTAGCCTTTCATTACGTTGTAGCCGCGCACGCAAAACTCGCCGTCCACGCCGGGCGGCACTTCTTTTCCCGTTTCCGGGTCGATTATTTTGCATTCCATGTGCGGCAAAGCGCGGCCCACCGTGTTGACGCGCTTCTCTAAAGAGTCGTCGGTCGTCGTTTGCGTACACCCGGGGGACGCCTCGGTTTGGCCGAATACGATGGTAATCTCGCGCATGTTCATCTTGTCCGCGACGTCCTGCATCACTTTTACCGGACAGGGGCTGCCGGCCATGATGCCGGTACGCAAAGAAGAGTAATCGTATTTGGCAAAATCACGGTGCTCCAAAATCCCGATAAACATCGTGGGCACGCCGTGCACCGCCGTCGCTTTCTCGTACTCGATGACGTGCATGACCTTCATCGGCGTGTACCACAATAGCGGCAGCATCGTCGCGCCGTGCGTAACGGAAGCCATAATCGCCAAAACGAGCCCAAAGCAATGGAAAAACGGCACCGGGATGCACAAACGGTCGTTTTCCGTGAACTTCATGCAATCGCCGATGCTAAGGCCGTTGTTGACGAGGTTTTTATGCGTCAGCATCACGCCCTTCGGGAATCCCGTGGTACCGGAGGTGTACTGCATGTTGATTACGTCGTCGGGGTCAAGGCTTGCTTTCCGTTTTTCAAATTCGCATTCGGAAACCAAAATGGCAAAGTTCTCAATATCGTTCCAATGATACATCCCATCGTAACGGTTATCAAACGAAACAACGGTTTTGAGCATCGGCAGCTTTTTAGATTTCAGCTCGCCCTTTTTGCAATTTTTTAACTCCGGGCAAATCGAATAGATGATTTTCTCGCAGTCAATGTCTTTGAGCCCGTCACACACAAAAAGCGCTTTAGCGTCCGATTGCGCTAATAAAAACTCCAGCTCGTTTTCCTTATAGCTGGTGTTGACCGTCACCAAAACGACGCCGATGCGCGCGGTGGCAAACAACAACACCAGCCATTGCGGATAGTTGGTCGCCCACACCGCGGCGTGGTCGCCCTTTTTAAAACCCATGCCCATAAGGCCCTTTGCGATACTGTCCACCTTTTGGTTAAACTCGTAATAGGTTTTGTCAAACTTCATTTCGATGTATTTTACCGCCTGATGCGTGGGGAATTTGCGCGCGGTTTCCTCGAGCATTTGCCCGACGGTAATGTTTTTGAGGGGGGTGGTCATTGTGGGAACTCCTTATATCGTGCGTTAGAGCTTTTATTAGTGCAGTAGTGCAATAGTGCAATAGTGCAATAGTGCAGTAGTGATGGTTTCTATTCTGTCGTTGTATTTTTAGATAGCAAATAAAATCTTGTTTATTTCTGCACAACCTCTTTTTATGTCATAATACGATTGGGCATCTATATATCCCGTCGCATACAGTAGCTCAATCCAATACTCACACTCCGTCGCTTCTTTTAAAGCAATACCAATCTTATTCGCAAAGTCTCTCTTGCTAACCGCGCGATTTGCTTCAAATACATTTGCGCCGACACTCGTTCCGGAACGTACAAGTTGTTATTGTCACTCACTTTTCATCCTCCACTACTGCACTACTGCACTATTGCACTAGATTTTGTACGTCCACCCGAACTTGTCGAGTTCCCTTCCCCACTGCAAACCCGTCAGCATATCATACAACTCTTGCGTAGTTTTGCCGATTTGTCTGCCGTTTACGGTGTAGGACTTGCCAAGGTGAAAAAATTCGCCAATCGGCGAAATCACCGCCGCCGTGCCCGTGCCGAAGGCTTCCTCTAACGTGCCGGCGCCGTGCGCCGCGATAATCTCGTCAAACGAAACGGGGCGCTCGGTCACCTTGATGCCGGACGCACGCAAAAGCTCGATGCAGGAGGAGCGGGTGATGCCGGGCAGGATAGAGCCGGAGAGCTCGGGGGTGACGACTTCGCCCGCGATTTTAAACATCACGTTCATCGCGCCGACTTCTTCGATGTATTTGCGGTTCACCCCGTCGAGCCATAGCACCTGGGCGCACTTTTCGCCGATGGCGCGCTTTCCGGCACGCAAACTCGCCGCGTAATTGCCGCCGCATTTGGTGTATCCGGTGCCGCCCTTGACCGCGCGCACGTCGTCGCATTCGACCATGATGCGCACGGGGCTAAGCCCGCCCGCATAGTAGGCGCCGACCGGCGATCCAATCAGCATAAATACCGCGGAATCCACTGGATGCACGCCCAAAAACTCGTCGTTGCCGAATAGGTACGGGCGCAAATAGAGGGAGGTTCCGGGTAAAGACGGCACCCAATCTTGCTCAAGCCGCACGAATTCGGTGAGGATTTGCATAAAATCTGCCTCCGGAACCGTCGGCAGGCACATACGCTCACACGATACGTTCATGCGCTTGGCGTTTTCTTGGGGACGGAATAGTTGAATCCCGCCGTCTTTTGTCCGGTATGCCTTGAGCCCCTCGAACACCTCCGCACCGTAGTGCAGCACGGTGGACGCCGGGTGAATCAAAAAAGGCGCAAACGGCACGATACGGGGGTTGACCCACTTGCCCGACGTATATTCGGATACGAACATGTGGTCGGAAAAGAACTTGCCAAAGCCGAGTACTTCCGGATTGGGCTTTTCTTTGGGGGCGGATGTTTTTGTGATTGTTATGTTTAACATGGTGACTCCTTTTTCACTTAAAACTTAAAAATGAAAACTTAAAAATGTTGAATGATTATGGATAAGGAGACAAAAAACATCCTCCATTTTTCAGTTTTAAGTTTTAAGTTTTCATTGACTCTTCCCTATCCTAAACGCCTTCATATTCAGCTCAATCATGTCCGCGCGCTTGGCGGAAATGGCTTTTACGAGGGCGGCTTTGACGGTTTCTTCGTCCTCCGCCGCCAAAACCTTGCCCATCATGATGATGTTGGCTAGGCTTGCCATTCCGTTATCGGAGGCCAATTGCGTTGCCGGCACGTACACGGCGCAGACGTCGGCGCGGTTCACTTTGCGGCCGATCAGCGTGGAATCGACAAAAATGGTGCTGCCGGGCTTTGCCGCAGACTCGAACTTATCGAGCGAGGGCAAATTCAGCGCAACCAACACGTCGGAAGCGTTGACAATGGGCGAACCGACCGGATCGTCCGAAATAATTACCGAGCAATTCGCGGTTCCGCCGCGCATCTCCGGGCCGTAGGATGGCAGCCAACTGACCTGTTTGCCCTTGGTCAGCCCTAAATACGCTAAAAATTTACCGGCGAACAATACGCCTTGGCCGCCGAACCCGGCGAGTAGGTATTGGGTAGTCATGGTGATAATCTCCTTTTTCAATACGATAATCAATCCTTAGTGCACTATTGCACTATTGCACTTTACTGCGGTCTTTGTACACTCCCACCGGGTAATACGGCAACATTTTTTCCTCTAACCACTTTAGGGCGGCCGTCGGGGCGAGGCCCCAGTTGGTGGTGCAGGTGGAAAGCACCTCGATTAGAGAAAAGCCTTTGTTGTTTACTTGGTTTTCGAACGCCTTTTTAATCGCCTTTTTGGCGCTACGCACGAATTTAACGTTGTGGACGGAAACGCGCTCCAAATACTCCGGGCCGTCTAACGTTGCCAGCATTTCGCACACTTTTATCGGGTAACCGCAAAGCGAGGGGTTGCGGCCGTAGGGAGAGGTCTGCGTGACTTGGCCCGGGAGGCTGGTGGGCGCCATTTGGCCGCCCGTCATGCCGTAAATCGTGTTGTTGATAAAAATAATCGTGATATTTTCGCCCCGCGCCGCCGCGTGCACGGTTTCCGCCATGCCGATGGACGCCAAATCGCCGTCGCCCTGATAGGTAAAGACGATGTTGTTAGGGTCGGCGCGTTTAATGCCCGTGGCCACCGCCGGAGCCCGACCGTGCGCAGCTTGCGCCATATCAAAATTGTAGTACTCATAAATGAGCACCGCGCAGCCGACCGGCGCGACGCCGATTGTTTTGCCCTCGATACCGAGTTCGTCCACGGCTTCGGCTACAAGGCGATGCACGATGCCGTGCGTACAGCCCGGGCAATAGTGCAGGGGCACGTTTGAGAGGGATTTGGGTTTTTCAAAAACTGTTTTCATAGAATAATCTCCATTTTGAATGATAAATGATAAATTATAAATGATAAATGTCGGATGGGTTGACTTCCGGAACAAAAGAATTACGCTCTTTCACAAGCATACAACATCAATAATTTATCATTTATCATTTATCATTTATCATTTGTCTATCATTTATCATTTATCATTTATCATTTATCATTTATCATTAACTCTTCTATCTTCCCCACCACTTCCTCCGGCGACGGGATGACGCCGCCCGAACGGCAAACCAGGTGAATGGGCTTAGAAAATTCGGTGGCGAGCTTTACGTCCTCAATCATTTGGCCCATCGAGCACTCGACGCAAATAAACGCCTTAACCTTTTTTGCCGCGGCTTTTAATGCGGCATCGGGGAACGGCCATAGGGTGACCGGGCGGATTAGGCCTACCTTTATTCCCTTGGCGCGCGCCGCATTCACCGCGCTGCGCGCCACGCGCGAGGATATCCCGAAGCCGACCACGCAAATTTCTGCGTCGTCCATAAGATACTCTTCGCACATTACCTCGTTTTGCTCGGCCGCTTTATAGCGTTCATAGCGCGCGAGGATTTTTTGTTCCAGCTTTTCCGCCACCAGATGTAGCGAGTTTACAACATTCTTGGGGCGCGCGCATTTCGTCCCCGTCAACGCCCACGGTTTTTCAAAAACCTGCTGCTGCGGAAAATCGAGCGAAACGGGCTCCATCATCTGCCCGAGCGTTCCGTCGGAGAGAATCATCACCGGCGTTAAGTACCGGTCGGCGAGTTCAAACGCCTTGACCGTCAAGCTTGCCATTTCCTGCACCGACGCGGGCGCCAGCACGATGAGCTTATAGTCGCCGTGCCCGCCGCCCTTGACGGCCTGAAAATAGTCGGCCTGCGAAGGCTGAATGCCGCCTAAGCCCGGCCCGCCGCGCTGGATGTTGACGATAACGGCAGGCAAATCCGCGCCCGCCGCGTAAGAAATGCCCTCGGCCTTCAGCGAAATGCCGGGGCTTGACGAGCTGGTCATCACCCTCTTGCCCGCGCCTGCGACGCCGTACACCATATTGATGGCGGCCACCTCGCTTTCGGCCTGCAAAAATACGCCGCCGACTTTTGGCATGCGCTTAGACATATACGCGCCGATTTCGTTTTGCGGCGTGATGGGATAGCCGAAATAGTGCCGGCATCCCGCCGCGATGGCGGCCTCGGCAATGGCTTCGTTGCCTTTCATGAGTACTTTATCGCTCATTGAATATCTCTCCTTATAAACGTGACGGGCAGCACATTTACAATTTACGATTTAAAATTTACAAATTAGGGATAAGTGTTTTTCGGTTTAAAAGCAAAGTTCTTTTGTTCCGGGCACTCTTATCGGGCTGCCGCAAAAAATCCGTCAATAGTTTGTAAATTGTAAATCGTAAATCGTAAATCGTAAATTGGCCACGACCGTTTTTGGTAATTCGACTATTTTTGGACACTGATCACGCAATCAGGGCACATCGTCGCACAAAAAGCGCACGAAATACACAGCTCTTCGTCCAACACGACCGCCGGGTGGTGGCCTTTTGCGTTAATCGCGTGTTTTGCGATCCCGATAATTTTTTTCGGGCACGCCTCGATGCACAGGCCGCAGCCCTTGCATAAATCCGTTTGAATGATTACTTTTGACATGTGGTTATACCTCTCTAAAATCTTTCAACCTCTCCGCACCGGAGGTGCGGAATGTGGGTAACCCGGGGTTAAGCGTAGCGCAACCCCGGGTGAAGGAAAACGCCCTCTCTTGCGCACCGTAGGTGCGCGACCGGTGGTATGTTTTGTTGCTTACCGGATTTCGGGTCGCGCACCTACGGCGCGCAAGGCCGCCGTTCGACCGCGCCCCGGGTTACGCTACGCTCACCCGGGGTTACCCACATTATACGCCTTCGGCGCATTGTAAGGTTTGGCGCTACGAAGCACCGAAGGTATAATTCCTAGGGCATAAAAAAATCCCCACGCAAAACACGTAGGGACGAATTTTTTATCCGCGGTACCACCCAAATTGACGCATCGCTTTTACAGCGAAACATCCGACTCATTCGACCGATAACGGAGTCAACCCGGATTTGCTTACTGACCCTCTTGCAGACCGACGATGGCATCGGCCCCTACAAAAACTGTTCGGCAATCTGCTAAAAAAGGGAGAAATCCTAAGAACTTTGCACCGCCTTTCACCAAGCAGCGGCTCTCTTTGGCTAAAATAACAAAGGATTTATGGCTTTTGTCAAGCGCATTTGATATTGTGAATACAATATTACACTGAATTTTTAGATTTGTCAAGCGAAAACAAAAAGATTTTCTTAGGACTAGTCAATTAAATCTTCAAAAGAACAATTAAAAAAATCCATGAGCAAGCATATTTTCGTTAAAGTCGGTTCACTTTCGCCTCTTAGCCAAGCAGACACTGTTGTTTGATCAACTGAAACTTTCGATGCCAATACTGTTTGACTTATATTATTATCATTCATAAATGCTTTCAAGTTTTCGATGAACGCCCGTTGATAGTCTTTCATGTAACTTATTATAGGGAAAAGCACCTAAACCTGTTGACCTAGGGAAAATTCCCTGATATAATAAGCATAGAAAGATATGAGCGTTTTTATTGCTTAATTCTCCTTGCCCAAAAGATAGTCAATCGTAATATTCAAAGCCGTTGAAATCCTGACCAGCATTTCACAATCGGGCTCCCGGTGATTTTTTCCTATCGCCTCATAATTTTGATACGCTCGTAAAGGAATATCGAGCATTTGCGCCAATTTTTTCTGCGTTAGGCCGTTACATAACCTTTCTTCCTTTAGTCGAATTGAAACAATCTCCATAAACAGTTGCATTATAACTCAAATTGAGTCATAATGCTTTTATGCCGCTCAGTTTGAGCGATATAAAACCACCATGGAAGGAGAACTGCAAATGAACAAACAAATGTGTAAAGCAATCGCCAAAAAGCACAGCGTAAGCGTAGAAGAAATAAAAAAAGAAATGCAAGCGGCAATTGACGCCGCTTATGTTTTCCCCACGCCCGAGGCTATGCAAATACCGCGCAAAGGCGAAATTCCAACCATTGATGAATTTATCGAATATGTGGCGAAACAAGTGGTTGCGGAGCGCAATACGGACGATAAAAACGGAAACGATTTGTAAACAAACCGTTCCCGCTCAACCGCAATTGTTTTTTGTAATCTGACTTAGTAAAACCCTGGGGGCCGCACTTCCCGAGCGACCCGCTACGGATTTCCGCGCACTTTTCCTTTTTCATTTTTTTACCCGAATCTTCCCGTAATATAATCGTTTGTCCTCTTGTCTTTCGGGGCCGAGAAGACCGACGAGCAGACGCCTTCCTCGATGAGGTCGCCTTTCAGCATAAACGCAACGCGGTCGGAGACGCGCACCGCCTGCTGGGTGTTGTGCGGCGCGAGGATTACGGTAAGGCGGGATTTTAATTGCGTCAGGGCTTCCTCGATTTTTGCCGTAGAGATGGGGTCGAGCCCCGAACACGGGCGGTCTAATAATATTACCTCCGGGTCAAGCGCCAAAACCGTGGCGATGCACAGTCGCTGCTGCTGGCCGCCGGAAAGCGAGCCGGAGGGCAGCTTTAGCCGGTCGTTTACCTCGTCCCACAGCGCGGCCGTCGTCAACGCTTTTTCCACTATTTCTGAAAGCTTTTGCTTGTTTTTGATGCCGCTGCGGCGCGGGCCGTAAGAGACAAAATCGAAAATCGACAACGGAAGCGGCCGGGGGATGTCGAACACCATGCCCACTTTACGCCGCAGCTCCGTTACCACGCAGTCCGGAGCAAAAATATTTTCGCCGTTCAACAAAATCTCGCCCGTGTGGCGCGCCTCATGGTTTAGGTCGCACAGGCGGTTTATCGAGCGCAGCAACGTGGAAATCCCGCTGTTGGCAGGACCGATTACCGCCAAAATGGCGTTAGACTCGACCGTCAAGTTCAAATTCTTGATGACTTGCTTGTCGCCGTAGTAGAAGTTGAAATCTTTGATAACTATTTTAGGCATCATTGTGTGAGTCAATCTCCATTTGCAAAACATTGGCATTCGGTATCGTCGGGGTTCGGGGTTCGGGATTCGGAATTCGAAATTAGTTTTATGTATCAAGTTTTTTAATTAAGGCGTTTATCATTTGACCGATTCGGGCTACAAGACACAAGCAATCCTCAATATCAGTATCTGACAAATATCCTACATCTACACAAAGAAGACATTGAGTCTCCAGCTCGCAACTTGAGCTTCTTGATATGGCTAAAAACTGAATGTATTCTTTCGTTGAGTTTCTAGAATGCCCTTCTGCAATATTCGACGGTATAGATACCGCGGCACGACACATTTGGCTTGTTAATCCGTATTGTTCGTTGCGCGGCAACCTCTTTGTAAGCAAATATACTCTTTTTACAAGTTCTCTACTTACTTGCCAAACTTCAAGCTCCTTGTAGTTTTTTATCACTTCTGAATCTCCCTAAATTCGAATCCCGAATCCCGAACCCCGAACCCCGACTTACCCCGCCTTCAAAAGCCTCTTCTTGCCCTTTTTGGTCGCCCGCGCATCGCGCCCCACAAAGCGGTTAAGAAGCGCGTTGAAACCAACGTTGATAATTAAAATTAAAATGATTAAGAGCGCGGCGGTTCCGTACGCCTTTTCCATCGAAATCCCCTCGTCCGCAAGGATAAAGAAATGGCTCGCCATCGTTCGCATCCTTAGCGCGGAGCCCGCCGTCAAAATGACGGCGGCGGTCTCGGCAACGCAGCGGCCGATTCCCAAAATTACGCCGTTCACAATGCCCCGAAGCGCCGTCGGGAACACCGCGTACAAAACCGTTTGCCACTTAGACGCGCCCAAACTAAAACTCGTTTCACGATAGGAGTTCGGCACGGTTTTTATCGCCTCCTCAGACGTGCGGATGACGGTGGGCAATACCATAATCGCAAGCGTCAGCCCGCCGGACAGTGCGGAGAAGCCGAAAGCGGAAACAAATATGATGAAGCCGAACAACCCGTATACGATCGAGGGGATGCCCGCCAGCGACTCTACGGAAAAGCGGATGACGCGGGTCCAAATGTTCTCTTTTGTGTATTCCGCCAAATAAAACGCCGAACCTATGCCGAACGGTATTGATATAAGGAGCGCAAGCCCCGTAACCACAAACGTACTGACTATGGTGGCCGCAACGCCGCCCTCGCGCCCCATATCGCGCGGGTTTTGGGTGAGGAATTCCCAAGTAAGCTCGGGTACGCCCATAATCAAAAGATATACAATAATCGCTATCAAAACCGCTAACACTAATACTGCGGCCGCCCAAATGATAACTTTAGCTGCCCTTTGCGTCGCGCGCGGGCTGGCGCGACGGCCGGCCTTATCGCCGGACGAAATTAAGGGCTGGGGGCGCGGCGGGCCTTGCGGCGCGGATTGCAACTGTGACGCCGAAATCTGCGGGGCGCCCGATGGGCCGCCCCCTACAACGGCGGGGGCAAGGCCGCGCCCTACGGTTCCCGCATCCGCGTTTACATTTTGCGAAATCCCCGCGGTTTCCGTATCCGCATTTGTAGTTTGCGGATTGTAATTTGTGATTTGCGCTTCCGGAGGCACTCCTCCGGCAACCGCGACCGCTAAGCTCGGCTTCTTTTTCCTCTTTTTCGCCGCCCCTTTCAGCTTATCGCGGGTAATATATTGGGCAATGCTGTTAATGAGCATGATAATCACAAACAACACGACGCCCGTCGCAAAAAGCGCCTGCTGGTGCTTACCCTCGGCATACCCCATCTCAAGCCCGATATTGGTCGTCAAGGTACGCATCGGCGCCAAAATCGATTCGGGAAAAGCGGTTGCATTGCCGAGCACCATAATAACTGCCATCGTCTCGCCCACGGCGCGGCCGACGCCCAAAATAATGGAGGCGATGATGCCGGACTTTGCCGCCGGGATTTGGACGCGCCATATCGATTGCCATTGCGTCATCCCCAGTGCCAGCGCGCCCTCCTTATAGGGCTTCGGGAGCGACAGCAACGCGACCTCCGAAATGCTGATGACGGTGGGCAAAATCATAATCGCCAAAACGACGGAGCCCGCAAGCATACTAAGCCCCGGTCCGCCGATGAATTCACGGATAAAGGGGACGACAAAGATAAGGCCCACAAAGCCGTAGACCACCGACGGGATGCCGGCCAACAACTGAATCGCGGGGCGAAACGCGTTGCGGACTTTGTCCGGAGCGAATTCCGCCAAAAATATCGCGCAAGCCACCCCGATCGGGACGCCGATCACAATCGCGCCCAACGTGACGAACAGGGTGCCTACGATCATGGGCAATATGCCGAATCCCCCTTTGGTGGGCGACCACTTAGAGCCGAACAAAAAGTCCCACAGGCTGACCTCGCCAAAAAAGCCGGCTGCTTGCACGATAATAAATATGGTAATGAGCGCAAGCGCGGAAAGCGCGGAAAGCGCAAGCAAAAAGAAAATGCGCCCGCTCAATTTCTCCTTAAACTTTCGGAAGCCTCCGGCGGGTTTTGTCGTTTGACCCGTCTCCGCCTTTTCGATGCCCACCGATTTAAGGTCTTGGCGCAGGGAAGAAACAAGCATGGCGACAAACGCCGCGCCGATAAGGCCTATGATTACCCACATCCACCATAATTTCATCATTCGACGCCCGCCTCTTCTATGATAATCAGCCCTTCTTTTCTCAGTATGTCTCTACCCGTTTCGGAAAGCACATAGTCGACAAATTCTTTTGCAAGCCCCACCGGCTCTTTTAAACAAACAAACAAAAACGGCCTCGAGA
>Ga0123356_10000307_pt1 | contig 55981 bp, 47 predicted proteins | sample TergutEmb28metaG_2_FD_92546 | JGI IMG/M metagenome (GOLD analysis project Ga0123356, IMG submission 92546) | Embiratermes neotenicus P3 segment gut microbial communities from Petit-Saut dam, French Guiana - Emb289 P3 | ecosystem: Host-associated > Arthropoda: Insects > Digestive system > Gut ...
GGGGTGCAAAGATAGGTATATTTTTCAAACCGCAAAACAAATTTAGTTATCAACAGCAAATGTGGCGATTGTTCATAACTTTAAAACGTTTCTTACACCTATTCATAATATTACCATTTTTTTTATTAACTTTGCAGCCAATATTAAACAAGTATCTCAATTTATGGCTACTACAGCTGATTTTAGGAATGGTCTTTGCATTGATTATAACGGAAAACCCTGTTCTATTGTGTGGTTTCAACATGTAAAACCAGGAAAAGGAGGCGCTTTTGTAAAGGTAAAAATGCGCAACTTAGACAATGGCCGCATCTTGGAAAACACCTTTACCGCAGGCGAAAAAATCGATATCATTCGTATTGAAAGGCGTCCCTATCAGTTCTTGTATAAAGACGATACCGGATTTCACTTTATGCACGGAGAGACCTTTGAACAGATTGACCTTCAGGAAGACATGCTGGATAACTCAGACCTTATGAAAGAGGGTCAATATGTGGAGATGATGTTCCACGCCGATGAAGAGCGTGTGCTTACTTGCGAACTACCCCCATTTGTAGAAATGGAAGTAACCTATACTGAACCGGCGGTAAAAGGCGACACCGCTTCGACCAACGCCCAGAAAAGCGCTACGCTCGAAACCGGCGCCACCATTATGGTACCTCTTTTCATTAACCAAGGAGAACGAATCAAAGTCGATACAAGAGACCGATCGTACGCTGAACGAGTAAAATAAACCTCACATGAAACCATTCATCCCTCTATTTCTACTTTTATTGACATGCTCTTGTTCTTTACGAGAGCACAGGCAAGAGGCAATCACACCGCAACAGATAGAAACGGCTATCGCCAGCGGATCGTTTACCAAAGCCGAGTCCATGATCAATGATTACCTCTACGTAAATAACGTTTCGATCAAAGAGCGTCAAAAATGGCTCTTTCAAATAGAGAAAATGAATCGGATCCGGATGGATTTCACGATGACGGAGGAGGATGTACTTGGCTATCTCAGTAATTATTATGACTCTATCTCACCCATGCAGATTCGCATGTGGGAAGAGGGCAAAGCGCTGGAGTACAAAATAATTGATGGGAAAAAACGCTATTTTAACCACGCCGCCAGAAACTTGTTTCGCATCAGCCTTGTCGCCCGCAAACAGTGGGAAAGGGTGCACGGAGCCAGACCGGATAGTTTGCAACGATTTCTGTCTGCAAACCTCCCGACAGTGGTTAAAAGTGTGCAAACAAAACGTAGCGCTTTGGTAGACCCTGTCAGCATGGAAGTGACTTATACCCTGACTGTCAACCCCAATGCCATTCCTCCAGGGGAGTTGGTTCGCGTTTGGATGCCCATGCCCCGTACAGATGTTGCCCGGCAAACCGATGTGAAGCTGATTTCGACCAATCAACCTAACTACGTACTATCGTCCGATATGCACGCCCATAAAAGCATCTACATGGAAAAACGGGCAAGAGCAGACGAACCAACCGTCTTCTCCTACACTTTCTCCTATACCTCTTATGCCGAATGGTACGACTTTAAGCCTTCTGATATCAAATTATATGATGCCCAGTCTTTCATCTATCAGACCTATACCCTTGAGCAAGCTCCGCACATTATTTTCTCCGATCGGATAAAAAAGATAACCGAAGAAGTGGTGGGAAGCGAACAAAACCCATACCTCAAAGTGAAAAAAATCTACGACTGGATTGATAAATCTTTCCCTTGGGCCAGTGCACGAGAGTACTCTACGATTGACAATATTCCGGAATACGTACTGGATAATAACCATGGCGATTGCGGACAGGTGTCGCTGCTCTTTATCACCATGGCCCGCTATGCGGGCATCCCCGCCAGATGGCAAAGCGGCTTTATGATGCATCCCGGTAATCATGGTCTGCACGACTGGGCCGAAGTATACTACCAAGGTGTTGGTTGGGTCCCGGTTGACCAATCGTTTGGCCGCCTCCGGTCGTCTCAGGATCCCGGCGTTTATTGGTTTTACACCAAAGGTATTGACGCTTTTCGCATGATCGTAAATCAGGATATTAGCAAAGATTTTTACCCTGTTAAAATCTATCCGCGTAGTGAAACTGTTGATTTTCAACGTGGAGAAGTCGAATGGAGAGGAGGAAACCTCTATTTTAACTATTGGACCTTTAACATGAACGTTACCTATAAGCCCGCTACCGACCCTGTGTCTGCTCAAAAAACAACAAAAGCTATTCGTGGCGGTGGCCCGGATCAATACATGTTGCCTTTTACAGAGGGTGGGTATCGCAGATCGGAAGAGTATCGATACGGAGACAATCCCTCTCAAATAAACTCCTCCCCCTCCCCGTATCAACTCCGCGGCAATAGCGGCAATCCTCAAGAAGACGCCATTAGGAATTACAATCAGCGCACCTATCTAAGAAATACTGAGGGAACTCGTTTTCAAGATGAACGGTACGATTGGAGTGATTACTATCCCCCAGGATCCTACTATCCCGAAGACAGATATGTTCCGCCCTCCGAACGCTCTCTCTTCCCGGGAAGTGGTTACAACCCCTCCTATCGCAGAGACCAGCTGGGCGATCCCATCATACTTCCCCCCCTGGACGACGCAAGAAGGTTCCAGACCAATCCGGGCAACCCCTATACCGATTACGGATATAGAAGATAGTTTGCAGTTTCATGTAACAAATAGCGGCGTCATTCGTTCTCTTTATGTATGAATAACGCCGCTTTTTCTGTTTTTATCACCTCAGTCAGGCCAAAGCTCTACCGCTTTAGCCTAAGTCTGCTCAAGCGGAGCGATGCTGCAGAAGACGTGGTGCAGGAGGTGGGATTGAGACTTTGGAAAGGCGTTCACAAGGGAAACCTCCATCCGCACATGGAGGCTTTGGCCATGTGTACGGCCAAAAACCTGTGCATCGATATCCTTCGCAAGAACACCAAAATAGGCAAGGACCATACTGAAAAACAGAATCATTACACCGATCCCCATACAGAACGCTCCCCCCAGCTTGTCTTAGAGGAGAAAGAGATGCATGCCGGTATATGCAAGCTTATAGACCTGCTGCCTTTACAACAGCAAATGTGTATCCGTTTGCGGGATGTAGAGGGCTATGAACTGGAGGAGATTGCCCAAATTCTTGAATGTGAAGAAGGGAGCGTCCGTACCAACCTTTCGCGCGCCCGCAAAAAAATCAGAGAACAAATCAACCAACTATGGAACCGATAAACGAAACCACCGCTCGCCAACTCTTAGAGCGTTACCATCAAGGAGAGACCTCTTTAGCAGAAGAGAAGCAACTGTCTGCCTACTTTTGCCAGGCCCTTCTTCCCGCCGATCTGCTCCCCTACCGCACCCTCTTCCGTTTTTTTCGGGACGAGGCGGCCGTCACGCCTCCTGAATCGGCGCCCCTCCCCAAGCATCGTATCTACCTGCGGATTTTTGCCCCGATTGCCGCAGCTGCAGCGTGTTTTCTCCTCTTTTTTACACTATACAGTCCGGCCCAACACGATTTTGTATGTTATCAAGACGGTCAACGGATACAAGATCAGGAAGAAGCGCTACAATTAGCTCAACAGCAGTGGGAACAAATGTCTCTTAGGATTCAAAAAGCAACGGCCCTTGCAGATAAATGGGAACAGATGAAAAACTACACAGAAACAATAAACAAATACATACCGCGATGAAAAGAAGAATCATAACCCGTATCAGCCTTTTATCCATTCTCTGGCTGATTTTTGCCTCCGGAGTCCTCTCTGCCCAAAACAGGCGCATACAAACCATGGAAGACCTCTTTGCCAAATATGAGCAGACAAAAGGGGTGGGATACATCAGCATCTCCCCAAGTTTGCTAAAGTTGGCAAAAGCAGCCGATTCCAAAGAGTTGGACGAAGTGTTCAATAGCATTGTCTCCTTAAAAATCCTGAATATGGATATTACGCCCGATTTGGAAAGCCTGGCCAACCGAATCAGACAGGATGTGCAAAATTTGGTAAAACAACAGAGTTACGAAGAGATTGTAAAGATGAAGGATGGCGACAGCAACTTTGTTATCTACCTGTCGAGAAACAAGGATAAAAACAGCAAGCAATTAGAGGCGTTACTCATGATAGCCAACGATGAGTCCGAATTGGTGCTCATCGGAATATCGGGAAGAATTACCCAAAAAGTGATCGACGCCATCTTAGACGGAAAAATCGGAATTATACCTTAATAAAATTAAAACAAACCACCCAATGAACCGACACAAAGCCATACTCCTATTTGCGGCGCTCTCTTTTGGCACCCTTGCCGCCGCTCAAAACCAAACAGAGGCCCAACCCACCCGAATCAGGATTGGGGAGACGGTGCTCACCCTTCAGTCCCCTTTACGGGTACAGCCCGTTGAACAAGACAGTTTAGATATTGACATTCACTTTTTTGCACCAAAAACGCATCGAACCCGTACCTATCCCCGCTTTAGCGAAGAGGGGTATATCGGGTTTGGATTTGCCGTACCTACTCACAATGACGACTATCTTCCCATCCATTCGGGAAACTCCTTTAACTTAGAGATTGGATCGAGGCACCTCTACCATCCCTCCAAACACTACGCTATTGGCGTCCATTTTCAATACAGTTGTTACTCCTACCGTATGGTCGACGCCATCCCCATATTTATGGATAAAGTGCCTCCTGGAGAGATCTACCGCGAGTACTTTAGAACCGACAATCTTGGCACCGGATTGGTACAGCGTGTGCGCCTCTTTCCCGGGTTTTGGGTTGAGGGCACTGTGTATGGAGACTGGGCCTATAGCAAACGATATAAAGTAAAAAGCCGTGTCGATGGGAGTAAAGAGAAGACCAAGTACCGGAACGGAGAAAAGTTTAATCCCTTTGGCGCAGGGGCGCAGGCAGGCATCAAATGGAACGGCACCACATTATATGCCCGATACCGCTTTACCAACTTTTTTAATCCCAACTACATTCCCCAAGAGGTGCCACGTCTCTCTATAGGGTTGTGCTTTTCAATATAGCTTCCGCACCATCATCAAGCCATCTCTGAGGGGCAGCAACACATTCTCCACCCTTGGGTCTGCCTGCACATGGTCGTTAAAAGCTGCTATGCCCTGCGTCTGCGCGTCGCGGGGCAGTGGCTCGTTCAGCACTTTTCCATCCCACAATACATTGTCGGCCAAAATAAAGCCGCCGGGGCGCAACTTGTCCATAGCCGCCTCGTAGTAGGCTATATACTCCCTCTTGTCTCCGTCAATAAAGACCAAGTCAAAAGTTTCGTTGATTTGAGGGATGACGGCAACAGCATCGCCAATATGCAAGACAATCCTCTCTGCAAGCCCTGCCCTGGAAAAGCCTTGCCTGATCAACTCCTCCCATTCGTCATTACACTCAATGGTGTGCAACACCCCGTCGGGCCCCATCCCTTTGGCCAAACAGAGGGCCGAGTATCCCGTAAAGGTGCCGATTTCGAGAACCCGCCCGGGCGTCAACATCACACCCACCATCGACAAAAACCGCCCCAGCACCACGCCCGACAGCATACGCGGATGAATGGCGTGCAGATGGGTTTGTCGCTCTATCCAACTTAGGGCTTCATCGGCAGGAGAGGTATGGCTCTGCACATATTTATCGATGTCTATCATTGTTATATGTACAACAGCGTAGACATTGCATCCGGAGTAAAAAGCTCCTGCGCAATCTCCATAATTTGACTGGATGTTACGGCGTTAATCTTGTCAGAAGTTTGTTCAAGAGACTCCACTTTTCCAAAGACCAACATACTCTTGAGCTGGTTCAGACACTTTGATTCGGCGTTATCGGCGGCAATGGTGAGCTGTCCGATGAGTTGCTTTTTGATGCTTTGTAGTTGCTGGGGGGAAAGGGGCGCCTGACATATTTTATCTAACTCTGTACGAACTAAACTGAGACAACGCTTCCAATCGTACTTGTCGGAGCCAAAGTAGATGCCGGCCACGCCGCTGTCGGAGTAGGGGGTATAGGAGGCCTCCACGTTGTAGACAAGTCCATGTTTTTCGCGGAGTAGGAGGTTTAAGCGGGCATTGGGGGAGGTTCCCCCCAAAAAGTTCATGAGGAGCGCCAATGCAATACGCTTGGGATCGGAGTATGGATAAGCACGAACACCGGTCAGGCAGTGCGCCTGATGGGTGCGTCTGTGTTTTTCTAAAAAGAAGGGGGTGGGCAGATCGCCATGATATGACGGTGGCGCCATAAACGAGATGGAGGCGAGGTCAAAATGGCGCTGCATCAGGGTTTGCATCTGCCGTTCGGAAATATTGGCCACCACCGACAGTACAATGTGAGAAGGGACAAAGAAACGTTGTGCAAAGTCAAACAAGTCGGAGCGTTTGATCAACGCCAATGATTGACGGGAGCCCAAAATAGGCGTTGACAGCGGGTGTTCTCCAAAAAGAAGCTGATCAAACTCATCAACAATCAACTCGGAGGGGCTCTCTTTATAGGAGCTGATTTCGTCTGCAATCACCTCTTTTTCTTTAGCCAGCTCCTGAACCGGAAAGGTGGAGTGAAAGAAAATATCGGACAACAGGTCAAACGCTTTGGCCAAATCTTCCTTTAAAACGGTGGCGTGGACCACCAGCTCCTCTTTGGTTGTGTAGGCATTTAATTCCCCGCCCAACCGCTCCAACCGGTTATTGATGTGAAAGGCCGATCGTTTTTGTGTCCCTTTAAAAAGCATATGCTCTGTTAAATGCGACAGTCCGCTCAGGCGTATCGGATCCATGCGCGAACCTGCGACGATCCCCAAAGCGCAATAGGCCACCGGAGCGTTTACAGAAGAAAAAACGCACCTTAACCCTGAGGATAACTGAAAAATATATGCAGATTCAGACTTCATGCAAAAATAGGGCGACAAAATTAACGATTATTTCGTACATTTGCCGCTTATGGAACATTTTGTTGTATCGGCCCGAAAATATCGGCCACAGCGTTTTGACACCATCCTGGGACAAAACAACATTGCAGCCACGCTCAAGAACGCAATTTTGCGGAAACAGTTGGCGCATGCCTATCTCTTTTGCGGTCCCAGAGGAGTGGGAAAAACCACATGCGCACGTATCTTTGCCAAAACGATTAACTGCCTTACGCCCACATCAGAGATGGAAGCGTGTGGCCAATGCGAATCGTGCCACTCCTTTGCAGAGGGACGTTCTTACTGTATCCATGAATTGGACGCCGCTTCCAACAACTCGGTAGAGGACATCCGGCAACTCATAGAAAAGGTACGCATCCCGCCCCAGATCGGCGCCTACAGCGTCTACATCATCGACGAGGTGCACATGCTTTCGCAAAGCGCTTTTAATGCGTTTCTAAAGACGCTGGAAGAGCCCCCCTCCTACGCCCTTTTTATTTTGGCTACCACAGAGAAACATAAGATTCTCCCTACGATTCTGTCGCGCTGTCAAACGTTTGACTTTAATCGTATTAGCGTAAAGGACATGGCCGACTCGCTCTCTCAGATAGCCAAAGAGCAAGAGGTTGAAATTGAACCGGAAGCATTGCATGTTATTGCCGTTAAGGCAGACGGAGCGATGCGGGACGCCCTTACGCTCTATGACCAGACGGTGGCTTTTTGCGGGAACAACATTACATACCAACAAGTTATTTCTAACCTTAATGTGCTCGATTATGAGTACTATTTTTCTTTGACCGGCCACTTTCTGTCGCACAATTACATTGATGCGCTCACTATTTTTGATGAAGTCTTGTCCAAAGGATTTAACGCTCTGCACTTTATAGCAGGACTTAGCAACCATTTCCGCGACTTGCTGGTGGGAAAAGAGCCGGCTACCGTTCCACTGCTTGAGACAAGCCCGGCGCTGACTGCCCGTTATGTGGAGCAGGCCGGATTGTGCTCTTTCTCTTTTTTGTACGATGCGCTGCGTATCTGTGCTGCTTGTGAGGCGGGGTATAAGTTGAGTGGTAATCCGAGGTTGCATATTGAGTTGACTCTTGTTAGGTTGGCGCAAGTGGGTGTAAGAGAACAAGCAATAGCTGCTGCTCCCGTGCCTGTGCCTGCGACTGCGCCTGCTACTGCGCCTGCTACTGCGCCTGCTACTCCTCTTTTAGCAGATCCCTCAGTCGCTCCTAAAGTCGCTCATTCGGGAGGGTCGCTGTCAATTAATGCTATGCTTAAGAAGGAGCAGCAACGGGCGGCGGAGCAGGTGGTTGTTCCTCAGAAAGAGGAAAAAAGCTTGCCTTTTACACTTGAGCAGCTTTATGGCGTCTGGGCGCATCTGGCTGATCACTTCAAAACGCTTCCGCGCCTTAGTGCCATCCTGTCTTCGGGTAAACCTCGTATTGAGAACGATACACAAATCCTTTTTGAAGTGGACAACTCTGCACAACGTGAGTGGATTGAACAAAAATGTTTGAACACTATGTGCGCCTTTCTCAAACAAGAGCTCAATAACAATCTTCTTACCATTGTTTTAGAGACAAAACCTGTGGAACAAAACGATAAAAGCCGGCTCTACATGCCCGAAGAAAAAGCCAAATTCCTCTTTGAAACCCATCCGGAGGTAAAGGAGTTAAAAAACGATTTACAGTTAGATACTGCATAGCATCTTAAATCTTGACTATATGCGCTTATATTGCACCAACTTGATAAAAAAATATGGCACCCGGACGGTTGTCAAGGGAGTCTCCATTTACATTGACCAAGGCGAAATCGTAGGACTCTTGGGGCCTAATGGCGCCGGAAAAACCACCAGCTTTTACATGATCACAGGGCTGATTAAAGCCAATGCCGGAAACATTTATCTTGATAATGAAGATATTACAAACTATCCCATGTATAGGCGGGCGCAAAAAGGTTTGGGGTATTTAGCGCAGGAAGCCTCCATTTTCAGAAAAATGACCGTCGAAGACAATCTATTGTCCGTGATGGAAGTATCGGGACTTTCCAAGAAAGCGCGGTTAGAAAGGATGGAACAACTCATCGAAGAGTTTGGGTTGCAAAAGGTGCGCAAAAGCTTTGGAATCCAGCTATCCGGAGGTGAGCGTCGCCGTTGCGAAATTGCCCGCGCCTTAGCCATCGACCCCAAGTTTATTTTGCTCGACGAGCCCTTTGCCGGTGTTGACCCCATTGCAGTAGAAGATATTCAGCACATCATCGCCAAACTCAAAACCAAAAACATTGGAATCGTCATCACCGACCACAACGTACACGAAACGTTAGCCATCACCGACCGCGCCTACCTCCTGTACGAAGGAAGCATTTTAGAGAGCGGCAGCGCAGAAGACCTGGCCAACAATCCCGAAGTAAGGCGCAAATACTTAGGCCAAAACTTTGAACTGCGCAAAGCCATCATCCCACAAGCCGCCAACACCCCTGATGCCTCCACCCCCTCCCCACCCCCTGCCTCCCCGTCAGCACCTGAGCCAACAACAACCCCTGCCACTGACAAAGACCTCTTTTCCTACAGCCAAGAGGCGCAGGAGAAAGAACGGCTTAGTCCGTAATATAACCATTGAACGAAATGGGTTGGCGCGTGTTGTCGGATACCGAGATGTTTGCTGACCCGGTAGTGGTGATGTTTAATGTGATCTCATAGTGGTGATTCGCCTCCTTGAGGGCAATATGGGCACTCCATCCCCCTTTTTTTGCCTCTTTGAGCGTGTATACAAAATCGGCGCTTTTGAACTTGATGCCGCCCTCAGACGGGTTGGCCGGAGCCACGTATGCCCTGCCAAAATAGGGCAGGTACGCCATAACAGAGTCTTTGGTCACAATCATGTCATAATTGGACGTCAAGTTGATTGACCTGCCTGTCATTGGTAAGGCGTATTGAGCCACAAATTTATACTCTTGTGCATTGACCAATCTTTGTACTTTTTCTGTACTTTCTTGTCGAAGTTCGCTTTTTGACCTCTTTTCTTGCGCATAGAGGACGCTACCGGCTGTAATGAACGCACATAATGTCAGTATACCCATTTTATTCATGTTGTAGTGTTTTAATATGCTGTCTGCAAATATCGTTCCAAAAAAAAAACCTTTTTTGTGTAAAAAATTGTAAAAAAGTGGAGCAAAGTGGAAAACTTTTTCTATATTTGTAGCCTGGATTATTGTCATGATTATAGGCGAACATATTGCAAAATTGGATGATAAAGGCCGACTGGTCTTTCCGGCTCCTCTTAAAGTGCTTGCAGAGAGTGAAGTAGGAGGAAGGCTTCGTTTTGTAGTTAAAAAAAACCTGTTTCGCCTCTGCTTGGAGATGTATGTGGATAAGGAGTGGAAACGACAATCTGAGGGTGTAAGGGCGCGCCTTAACCCTTTTAATCGTGATCACGACCTGTTCTGGAGTGCCTACATGAGCGACACCGCCATCGTGGAACCGGATGAAAAGATGGGTCGAATCCAAATCCCCAGGAGTTTGTTAGATCTGATTGATGTGCGCAAAGAGGTAGTCTTTGCAAGCAAAGACTACAAAATTGAAGTGTGGGCAAAAGAGCATTTCCCAGAAAGCAAAATATCTGGAGAAAAGCAAGTTGAATTGGCTGAAAAGATTTTAGGTTAACCATGTCCCAATACCATCAACCCGTCATGTTACGCGAGAGCGTCGCCGCCTTGGCCATGAGACCAAACGGAACCTACGTGGACGCCACTTTGGGTGGAGGGGGACATTCTCGTGCCATGCTGGAGCAACTGCAGGAAGGGCGTTTATATGCATTTGATTGTGATACTGATGCAGCAGTAAATGCACCCAAAGACAGTCGGTTTGTTTTTGTACGTTGCAATTTTAAGTATCTGCAAAACTGTTTGCGCTACCTGGGTTGCATGTCTGTAGATGGGATTTTGGCTGATTTGGGGGTCTCCTCCCATCAGTTTGATGTGGGCGAACGTGGTTTCTCCTTTCGCTTTGACACCGATCTGGATATGCGGATGAATCGCGACGCATCGATCACCGCCGCCCGGATACTGAACCACTATTCTCAGGAAGAATTGGAGCGCCTTTTTCGTCAATACGGAGAGATGCCGCAAAGCAGGCGGGTTGCTGCCCTGGTGGTAAAAGCGCGGGAACAAATGGCCATTGGAAGCTCCGTAGCACTTTCTGAAGCCCTTGCATCCATTGTCCCGCATCAACATCCCCATAAATTTTGGGCGACTTTGTATCAGTCACTAAGAATTGAGGTGAATAGAGAAATGGATGCGTTGGAAGCGCTGCTGGAGCAATCGTTGCGGCTGCTCAAAAGCGGCGGACGTTTGGTTGTCATCACCTATCACTCTCTGGAAGATCGAATGGTCAAAAACTTTATGCGAAGCGGGAATGTTAGCGGTCATATTACTAAAGATTTCTATGGCAATGAGGAGAGTCCGTTTAGGGTCGTCTATAAAAAAGCCGTTACGCCATCGGCTGATGAGTTGGCGCAAAATAACCGCGCCCGTAGCGCAAAACTAAGGGTGGCAGAAAAAAACGACGGTTCAAAAAAATGAGTAATCTAAAAAAATATATATCAGGCGTAATCGGGGGAGGGCCCATTTTAAACAGCTTACTTGAGAGACAGTTGCGTTTTATCTTGTTTGTGTTTGCTTTGGTTATCATATACATTAGCCTTCACTATGCTGTTGGGCAGACATTTGTTGAGAGACGCAGATTGGAGCGCGAGCTAAAAAATTTGCATGTGGAGTACAGAACCTGCATGGCAGAATTTATGTTCCTGAGTAAACGTGAAGAGGTGTCCAAACACCTGACAAGATTAGGATCCAAAGTACACGCTCCTATCGTTCCGCCAAAACGAATCATCATGGAGGACTATCCAAATGAATAAAAAAATACTTATCCGAGTGCGCATCTTGTATGCCCTGCTTCTTGTAGTCGGGCTTTGTATTACAGCGCAAATTATTCGTTTACAATTCTTTACTGCCTATAAAAAACAAGCTGGAGAGTTGGTTTTTAAGGAAGAAGAGGTAGAAGCAAACCGCGGAAGTATTCTGGCGCGGGATGGCCGTTTTTTAGCAACCTCTGTCCCCTACTACCAAATACGCATCGATTGCATGGCGCCTGTTGACTCGATCTTTCAACGTGACGTGGGTGCTCTGTCCAAAGCGTTATCCGCCTTTTTTGGCGACAAGTCGGCAACAGCATACAAAGATGAACTAATCGCTGCAAGAAAAGCGGAACACAGGTACAAACCGCTTGGAAACAGGGATGTGGACTATAAAGAGTTAAACGTCATCAAACAATTTCCACTATTCCGTCTGGGTCCAAACCGCGGTGGAATTATTGCCGTGCAAAAAAACAGGCGCATCAATCCATACGGACGATTGGCTCAACGTACCATTGGTTTCATCAACAGCGAAGGTGTCGGCCCAGGGGTCGAGAGCTCCTTTGATTTTTACCTAAAAGGACGACCGGGAAAGCAAATCACCAAGCGCCTCCCGGGTGGAGAGCGTGCTCCTTTGAGTCACACTCCATTAGTCAGGCCACAAGACGGTCATGATGTCCAAACGACGATTGATATAGATATTCAGGAGGCCACCGAATCGGCTTTGCGTGACCAATTGGCAAAATCAACTGTTTTTGAAGGCGCCACTGCTATTGTGATGGAGGTTAAAACCGGAGCCATCCGGGCCATCTCCAATTTAAAAAAAGCAGAAGATGGCACTTACGACGAGTCATATAACTACGCTATTGGCGCAGCTACCGAACCCGGATCGACCTTTAAATTGGCAACCTTGATTGCACTCCTTGAAGGAAATTACGTTACCCTCAACACCATGGTTGACGCAGGCAACGGCAGGTGGAACTACGGCAATCATACTTTTAGCGACGTCACAAGTGTCGGATATGGGAAAATTAACGTGCTCAAAGCCTTTGAAAAATCGTCCAATGTGGCTTTTGCTCAATTGGCTGTCAAGCACTTTTCGGGAAAAGAGAAAGAGTATGTAGAGAGGCTCTACAATATGAAATTACGTGAAAAACTAGACATCGAGTTGTTGGGAGAGGGAACGGCCATGATACGCCAACCATCCGACCAGCTGTGGTCCAAGCTCACCCTCCCCATGATGTCCATAGGATATGAAGTGCTGCTCACTCCCATGCATACCCTCACCTTCTACAACGCCATTGCCAATGGCGGAAGGATGATGAAACCCTATTTTATCGAAAGCCTAAAGCGATACGGCCAGGTTGAAAAAGAGTTTAGACCACAAGTGATCAGCGGTGCCATCTGCTCAAAATCGACCATCGACAGCGTACAAAAGGCGTTGCGTTATGTGGTGAAAGAGGGAACAGCCAAAGCCATTGACGACAAACGTTACGAAATATCGGGGAAAACGGGAACCGCACAAATTGCTTTTGACGGCGTGTATAAAGACAAAGAGGGCAACCGCAAACACCAAGCCTCTTTTGCCGGTTTCTTTCCTGCCGACAATCCTCAATACACCATGGTCGTGGTGCTCTACACCCGCAAAACCCGTGAAAATTTTTATGGAGGAGCCTGGGCAGCACCTGTATTTAAACAAATTGCTGACAAAATCTTTAGTACCGGCTACGATTGGAACGACCCTGTCTCTATTGATAAAACCACTCCGATGGCCATGCCCCACATGCTGGCCGGTAACAATGGATTTACCCGCGATCTTCTTGGCGCGCTCTCGGGAGATGCCAAAACATCTTCACGCAGGAATGACTATGCTCCCCAACTCTTTTTGGAAGATGATACCGTTCCGGACGTAAAAGGTATGGGATTGCGAGATGCTCTTTATATTCTTGAGCGTAAAGGACTTAAAGTAAAAACAACAGGCATTGGAGAGGTTACCGTTCAAAATCCGCCGGCGGGTACACCGCTTAGCCAAGTCTCCCAAGTTGAAATCAGCCTGCAAAAAATACAAAAGAGACAAATAGCAAACAATCGATGAAATTAGAGATACTCATACACCATCTTGAGCCAAAGCAGCGTTTACATCCAAACCTCAATCCGGATGTCTCTGCTATCTGTTTTGATTCCAGGAAAGTGTCTCCGGGAACGCTCTTTGTGGCTGTATGCGGCACACAGACAGATGGACATCAGTATATTACTCAAGCGATTGAAAAGGGTGCCGTTGCCATTGTGTGTGAAAAATTTGTGGAACAGCCCGTTCCGCAAGTCCCTTACATTGTTGTAGAAGACAGCAAAGAGGCGTTAGGGTTGCTGGCATCTGCCTTTTGGGGACATCCCTCCCGTGCCCTCCACCTCATTGGAATCACCGGCACCAACGGAAAAACCACCACAGCAACTTTGCTTTACCGCCTTTTTAAAGATTTGGGGTATGCTTGCGGATTGATTTCCACCATAGAAAACTATGTTGACAACACCGTCCTGCCCAGCACCCATACCACTCCCGACGCTTTGGAATTAAATCAGCTGTTGGCAGATATGGTCGCCGGGGGGTGCGCCTATTGTTTTATGGAAGTGAGTTCCCACGCCATTGACCAGGGACGGATTTCCGGCATCCGTTTTAGCGGATCCGTCTTTACCAACCTCACCCATGACCACTTAGATTACCACATCACTTTTGCCGAGTACCTCAGATGCAAAAAAAGGCTCTTTGACCACCTCCCCTCTGATGCTTTTGCCCTTGTCAATATTGACGACAAAAACGGAAAGGTGATGCTCCAAAATACCATTGCCAATAGGTACAGCTATGCCTGTAAAACGATGGCAGATTTTAGCGGACGTGTGATTGAACAGAGTGTCGAAGGGATGTTGGTTAGGATAGACGGCACAGAAATCTCTACCTCCATTATTGGCAGGCATAACGCCTACAATCTATTGGCAGTTTACGCCGTAGCCAGACTTTTAGGCGTCCCTAAAGAGGAGGTATTGCCCCTCCTGTCTACCCTCCAGTGCGTATCGGGTCGCCTCGAATACGTTAAAGGGGGGAATCAGATTACGGCTGTGATCGACTACTCGCACACACCCGATGCCTTAAAAAATGCACTATCCACCCTCAACGATATATTGGCCCCCAATCAATCGCTCTACACCGTGGTGGGCTGCGGAGGAAACAGAGACAAGACCAAGCGTCCAGAGATGGCGCGAATTGCCGTTGAAAACAGCACTCAAGCCATCTTTACCTCTGACAATCCACGCTTTGAAGATCCGCTTGACATTTTAAACGATATGCTTCTGGGCCTCACCGACCAGGAGCGCGCCCGCTGCCTCTCCATTCCCGACCGGCGTGAAGCGATCAAAACAGCGATCGTGATGGCTCCCCCAAAAAGCATCATTCTGGTTGCCGGAAAAGGACATGAGGATTATCAGGATATTAAAGGAGTAAAACACCATTTTGACGATAAAGAGATATGCTATACCACCTTTTTGAATATTTAAGAAGCAGTTTTGATTTTCCGGGAGTCGGATTGTTCCAATACATCACCTTCAGGTCTATGTTTTCTGTAATCACGGCATTGCTCATTGCCCTATTCTTTGGGCATAAGGTCATACAGCTGTTGCGGCGCAAACAAATTGGTGAGAGCATCAGGGATTTGGGTTTAGAGGGGCAAATGTCCAAAAAGGGAACCCCTACCATGGGTGGTCTCATCATTATTTTAGCGCTCCTGGTCCCTACGCTCCTCTTTGGCGACCTATCCAATATCTACATTCAGCTGATGTTGGTCTCTACCCTCTGGTTAGGCTTTATCGGATTTGCCGACGACTATATTAAAGTGTTCAAAAAGAATAAAGAGGGACTTCGAGGGCGTTTCAAGGTGATGGGACAAGTGGGTTTGGGGCTGCTCATTGGGCTTGTGCTCTGTCTTAACAACCAAACAGTCATCCGCGAAGTGGTACCGGGTTCCACTCCCCAAGCCCGTATTGAATCGGTCGAGACGGAACAAGGCGTTCAGCAGTTGCCTGTATTGGACAGTAAAAACACCAAAACCACCATTCCTTTTGTAAAAGAGAACGAATTTGACTACACCTGGTTATGGCCGTTTAAAGGATCCGGCAAACAAACAGCGGGCTGGATCATCTACGTGATAGCCATCATCTTTATTATTACCGCAGTCTCTAATGGCACCAACCTGACCGACGGGATGGATGGTCTGGCCACAGGCGTTACTATTGTTGTGGCTGTTACCTTGGGTATTTTGGCCTATCTGTCGGGAAACATCATCTATTCAAAATATTTGAATATCATGTATATTCCAAATAGTGGAGAGTTGGTGGTCTTTGTGGCGGCTTTGGTTGGGGCGTTGGTCGGATTTCTTTGGTACAATGCCTATCCCGCTCAAGTATTTATGGGAGACACAGGCAGTCTGGCGTTGGGCGGAATTGTTGCCGTATTTGCCATCCTGATACGTAAAGAACTGCTAATACCTATTCTATGTGGGATCTATCTTGTAGAGAGTCTGTCGGTCATCTTGCAGCGCTACTACTTTAAATACACCAAACACAAGTATGGGGAGGGACGCCGTATCTTTAAAATGGCGCCTCTTCACCACCATTTTCAAAAAGAAGGGGTAGAGGCGTTGATTACCAAACCTGCGCAACCTCTTCCCGAAGCTAAAATCGTCACCCGTTTTTGGATTATCGCCCTGTTGCTGGCTGCAATCACTGTTATTACGCTAAAAATAAGATAATCATGGATAAAATCGTTATACTTGGAGGCGGAGAGAGCGGCATAGGAGCTGCTGTTCTGGCAAAGAAAAAGGGCTTTGAAGTCTTTCTCTCCGATATGGGGATGCTTCAGGAGTATGCCAAAGGGGTTCTGGCAGAGCACGCCATTGCCTTTGAAGAGGGGCGCCACACTCCGGAGCATATCCTGGATGCCGTAGAGGTGATCAAAAGCCCGGGAATTCCCGACACGGCGCCCATGGTAGAGAAGATTATCCACAGGGGGATCCCTGTTATCTCAGAAATCGAGTTTGCGGGCCGTTTTGACAATGCCAAAAAAATCTGTGTAACAGGGAGCAATGGCAAAACCACCACCACATCGCTCATCTACTTTTTGCTCAAAAATGCAGGGTTGAATGTGGGTTTGGCCGGAAATATTGGTCAAAGTTACGCCTATCAGGTTGCAACCTGTCAACACGATATATACGTTTTGGAACTCAGTAGTTTTCAGTTGGACAACATGTACGACTTCAAAGCCGACTTGGCCATCTTACTCAACATCACTCCCGATCATTTAGACCGATATGACCACGACATGCAAAAGTATGTCAACGCTAAATTCAGGATTACCCAAAACATGAGTCCCGACGACTATTTCATCTTTTGTTCCGATGACGAAGTAACCGTTGAACAACTCAAAAAGATTGTCATCCAAGCACAAAAATTACCCTTTAGCCAAACGCACCCGATAGAGCAGGGCGCTTGTATTGAGGATGGAGAGATCTCCTCAAGGTATGGCCCCGATGAGTTCAGAATCTTTATCAACGAATTGGCATTACAAGGCAAGCACAATATATACAACTCCATGGCAGCAGCCAATACAGGGCAGGTGATGAATATACGGCACGAGCTGATACGCCAGTGCCTGATGACCTTTAAAGGAGTCGAACACAGATTAGAGCAAGTGGGAACGATTCGGGGTGTGCTCTACATTAACGACTCAAAAGCCACCAACGTAAACTCTGCATGGTATGCGCTCGAAAGCATGAAGACGCCCGTAGTATGGATTGCAGGGGGAACCGATAAAGGAAACGATTACAGCATCCTCCATGCATTGGTCAAAGAAAAGGTCAAAGCGCTGATCTGCTTAGGCGCCGATAATATCAAGCTCTACCAAAACTTTGCAGACAAAGTTCCTGTAATCACAGAAGTACGCTCCGCTGAACAAGCAGTACAAACGGCGTATCAATGGGCCCAGCCGGGAGATACAGTGTTGCTCTCGCCTGCCTGCGCCAGTTTTGACCTCTTTAAGAATTATGAAGACAGGGGGATGCAATTTAAAGAAGCCTTTAGAAAACTGTAATAAAACTATAGAAATACCCTTCCCATGACGCAACCTTTAAGCAATGCCATCGAACTAAATCCGCCGCAACAGAGCTACAAGCGCTCTTTTTGGGACTCGCTCCGCGGCGACAGAGGCATCTGGACCATCATTCTGCTGCTCTCTCTCATCTCTTTGGCCGCCGTCTACTCCTCCAGCAGCTCGCTCGCTTTTAGAGAAGGAAAAACAGCCCTCTTCTTTTTATTAAAGCAGTCCGGATTTGTTGTGATCGGGCTTGCCATCTTATATGTTTGCCACCGCATCCCCTTGGGATGGTACCGGAAATTAGCTTACGTTGGATTGTTTGTCAGCATTGGCTTGCTTGTGCTTGTTTTTACCCCGCTTGGCAAAACCCTCAATGACGGAACCCGGTGGTTGAGCATTTTAGGGTTCTCGTTTCATCCCGCTGAGATTGCCAAAATCGCTTTGATACTATACGTTGCAAAAGTTATTGAAGACCGTGCTTTTGACACGTTCGAAGAGTTTGTTGTCTATCTGCTGTTGCCTGTTTCTGTGGTCTGCCTGCTCATTCTATGGGGGAGTATCTCTGCCGGTATCATGCTTGCAGGCACTGTCTTTATTATTTTGGTTGTGGCCGGTATCTCATCAAAACACCTGATGAAGGCCATTGGAATCTTTATTGTGGGATTGACGATCGTTGTTACCTTATCCCAGACCACAAAACTATTTCCACGTGTAGATACTGCGATGAAAAGGATCTTTACCTACGCAAACGTGGAGGAGAAAAAGGGAGATAGTTTTCAGGCGGATCAGGCTAAAATTGCCATCGCTTCGGCCGGTATCGTGGGAAAAGGCCCTGGAAACAGCACCCAGCGTTACATCCTGCCCCACCCCTACTCCGACTTTATCTATGCAACCATTGTAGAGGAGTACGGTTTTTTGGGCGGAGTCGCCGTGTTGTTGCTCTTTTTATGGCTCTTTTACCGAACCTACCGAATTGCCAAACAATGTACCCGCACTTTTTCGTCGCTGCTCGCTATTGGCCTCGGAATGTTGATTATCTTTCAGGCGATGCTGCATATATGTGTAAACGTGGGACTTTTGCCTGTAACAGGCCAAACCCTCCCCATGATCAGTCTGGGCGGGACGTCGTTTGTGATCATGAGCACAGCTTTTGGAATGATTTTGGCCGTTAGCCGTACCGTTGACAAAAAACAGGCCCAGGAAACCATGGAGGCGACGTCATGAGTAAAGCGTTTAAAATCATTATCAGCGGAGGCGGTACGGGAGGACACATCTTTCCGGCCATTGCCATTGCCAATCAAATCAAAGAGCAGTACGCCCAGGCAGAAATCCTCTTTGTGGGCGCGCTCGGAAGGATGGAGATGGAAAAAGTTCCGGCGGCCGGTTATCCCATTATTGGTTTGCCTGTAGCCGGACTGCAACGTAGGGCTTTTTTCAAAAACCTTACCCTCCCGGGCAAAGTATGGAAAAGTTTGGGCCATGCCAAAAAAATCATTAAAGATTTTCAACCCCATGTAGTCGTGGGCGTAGGCGGATATGCCAGCGGCCCCATCCTTTGGGTGGCAACGCGGAATAAGATTCCCTGTCTGATTCAGGAGCAAAACTCGTACGCAGGCGTAACCAACAAATTGTTGGCAAAGAAAGTCCAAACGGTGTGCGCGGCCTATCAGGGCATGGAGCGTTTCTTTCCCAAAGAGAAGATTCGGCTGACGGGGAATCCTGTTCGCAGCTCCATCGTACCTGTTACCGGATCGCTTAAAAATCAAGGCCGGACTTTCTTTGGCATCGAACCGGAACGTGCAACCATCCTGATCGTTGGCGGCAGCTTGGGGGCGCGTGCACTTAACGATTGCGTTCAAGCGTTTGTCAAAGAGAATCCGGTCGAAAGTCCCGTGGACATTATATGGCAATGCGGTGGCTATTACAGTGCGCAGAATGAGGCATTCATGGCTGCTCATCCTCGTCCATGGATACACCTCCACCCCTTTATTCACCAAATGGAGCTTGCCTTTGCAGCCGCAGATCTGGTCATCTCCCGTGCCGGGGCAGGAACCATTTCTGAGCTGTGTGTGGCCGGGAAAGCTGTCATTTTTGTCCCATCACCCAACGTTAGCGAAGACCATCAGATGCATAACGCCATGGCGCTGGTTCGTCAAAATGCGGCCCTGGTTGTTCCCGAAAATCAAGTAAGCGTTTTTCTGATGAACAGGGCCCTCGATTTGATCAACAATAGGGAGCAAAGAGCGTTACTGGAAGCCAACATGTCCAAATTGGCCCGTCCTCAGGCGACAAAAGATATTGTCTCTGAAATTGTCAAACTTATAGAGAATTAAACATTGAATCATCCCACTCATATCTACTTTATTGGCATCGGAGGTATTGGCATGAGCGCATTGGCCCGCTACTATCAATACTCTGGTATGTTTGTGGCAGGTTATGACCGCACCCCCTCTGCCCTGACCGCTGAATTAGAGCAGGAGGGGATACCGATTCATTATGAGGATGACCCATCAAACATTCCTCTCTCTATTTTGGAGCGCCCGGATCAGACATTGGTCATCTACACTCCTGCCATTCCGCAAGATCATAAGGAGTTGAACTATCTAAAAATAAGCGGATTCCAACTCATCAAACGTTCACGCGCCCTGGGGGCCATAGCTGATACCAAGAGATGCCTTGCCGTTGCCGGTACCCACGGAAAGACCACCACCTCTACCCTTTTGGCCCATATCTTTGCCCACTCCGGAGCGGGGTGTACGGCTTTTCTGGGGGGAATTTCTAAAAACTACCACACCAACCTCCTTTTAAGCCATGCGCCCTATTTAGTGGCAGAAGCAGATGAGTTTGATCGCTCTTTTTTGCAGCTGCATCCCGATATGGCCATAGTCACCTCTATAGACGCAGACCATCTCGATATATTTGGAGACTACCCAACGCTGCAAAAGGCATTCACGGACTTTATCTCTCAAATCAAACCTCATGGAGCGTTGGTGATCAAAGAGGGTGTAAATCCCCCCATCTCCTCTGCAACACCCCATCAATACTATCGCTACGCTTTAGACCAAAAGACCAATTTTTGGGCCTCCAACCTCGTCATGGAGGGAGATGGCACTTATCGCTTTTCGCTGCACCTTTTGGGGGAGGTCATTCACGATTGCAGGTTGGGCATTCCCGGTCGCATCAATGTCGAAAATGGCGTGGCTGCCTCTGCGTTGGCCTTTTTGAACGGCATTGAACCTGCCCAAATCAAAGCAGCGCTCGCCTCGTTTTTAGGGGTCGCCCGCAGGTTTGACATTCAGGTAAATAAACCAAACGCTGTCTATATTGACGACTACGCGCACCACCCTGCAGAGATCTCCGCTGCGTTAAATTCTATACGCAACATCTATCCGGACAGGAAAATTACCGCCATCTTTCAACCCCACCTCTACACCCGGACCCGCGATTTTGTCGACGACTTTGCAGAGAGCCTGAGTCTGCCCGACGAATTGATTCTGCTCCCCATCTACCCCGCAAGGGAGGCTCCGATTGAGGGGGTATCGTCAGAGATGTTGTTGCAAAAAGTGAAGCTCAACAATAAATATCTTGTTGAAAAAGACTCTCTTATTGATTTTTTACACACACATCCCACCGATGTATTGGTCACTTTGGGTGCGGGTGATATTGATCGATGGGTACTTCAAATCAAATCTTTTTTGGAGGGAAACAGATGAAGATCATGATTCATAAGGTTTTTAAATGGGTAGCCGTTCTCTGCCTCTTCTCAACGGCCATCGCTTATTTTGCTTTTGGCAATCAACTTGTTCAGCAGCAGGAGCGTCAGGTCATTTGCAAAGAGGTCAAAATAGAGATCGCCGATAGCGCACTTACGCGTCTGGTATTGCCTGACGACTTGTTTCTCTTTTTTAATCAAAAGAATATCTTGCTCGCCGGAAACATGATGCATGAGATAGACCTCCATGATTTAGAACAATTGGTTGCCAACGAGAGTGGCATTAAGCTATGTCAAGTCTATACACGTATTAACGGCGTTGTTACATTTAGTCTTTCTCAGCGTGTTCCCCTCCTACGATTGGAGACTTCCCGTGGAGCTTTTTATTTAGACGATTCGGGCGTATTGTTCCCTGCCGTCCCCCGCCGCACTGCATACGTGCCCATCGTATCCGGAAACATTCCCCTTAACGATGAAGAATGGATGGAGAGGCTCTTTCACCTTGGAACCTACGTTCGCAACCATCGCTTTTGGAACGCCCAAATCGAACAACTTCATGTTCATCAGCCGCATAACATTGAAATCATCCAACGGGCGGGGACACAAACAACTGTGATGATGGGAGACCTCTCCCGATTTGAATATAAACTTCAAAAACTCTACACATTTTACCGCACTGTCGCAGCCACTCAAGGATGGGACAAGTACAACTATATCGATATTCGTTACGGCAACCAAATAGTGTGTCGCCAAACTTAACCCAAACCTATATGAACAATTGTAAACCCAATATGAACAGAATTGCCGCTATTGACCTCGGAACCACCAAAGTGGTGGCCATTGTCGGAGAAAAAACCCCTCACGGATGTAAAGTCATTGCTTACAGTGAGAGCCCTTCCCAAGGCGTGATGCGCGGGGAAGTGGTCAATATTCAAAACGTACTCGACTCGATGATGCCCTGTATTGAAGACATTCAGGAAAAGATCGGAGAGAAAATTTCCAGCGTCTATGTGGGCATTGCCGGACAGCACATTAGGAGCTTAGCTGAATGTAATATGGTGAATCGGGAAAACCACAATGTAGAAATTACCCGCGAGGAGATCCAACGGCTGGAACAAAACATGTATTCGTCCCTCGTGGAGCCGGGAGAGGAGATTTTGCATGTGATCCCACAATGTTACCACATTGACGACATTTTAGGTCAGCGAGATCCTGTGGGCATGATGGGCAAGCGAATTGAGGCCAATTACCGCCTCTTTATCGGCCGTACCACGTCGGCAGTGCACACAAAGCGCTGTGTGGAACGAGCTGGGTTAAAGATGGAAAAACTAATATTAGAGCCATTGGCATCGGCAAAGGCGGTGCTCAAAGAGGACGAAATGGAGCTGGGAGTGGCCATGATCGACATTGGGGGCGGAACCACCGATTTGTTGGTTTATCATGACAACGTGATTCGTCACACTGCTGTTATTCCATTTGGAGGAAATAGTATTACTGACGACATCATTCACGGGTGCGGCATATCAAAGCGCTATGCAGAGCAGATGAAGATCCAGTACGGCTCCTGCTACAGCGACTTGGCTCCTGCCAATAAAACGGTCATTGTTCCCGGCATTGGAGGACGCGAGCCGCGGGAGGTCTCTTTTAAGACGCTGTCAAACATTATTGAAGCGCGAATATCTGAGATCATGGATGCCGTACTCTACAGGATTCAGGACTCCGGCTACGCCGACAAACTACAGGCAGGCATTGTGCTCACCGGAGGAGGTGCGCTGATGTCTCATCTTGTGCAATATGTGAAATTTAAAACGGGTTATGAAGCCCGCATTGCCAAGCCATCTTCATTGGTAGATGGTTCTTGTCCGGAAGTATACCGCCCCGCATATTCCTGCGCAGTGGGTTTGTTGCTTAAAGGAATCGAATACCAGAAAGCGATAAAAGAGTCGCCGTCTGTGGAGGGAGCAAGCATACTTGATTGGCTGCATATCTTTAAACGGGAAACGGTTAAGTCGGATGCCCCGCCAAAAGTACCCAAAAAGCAGGTACCCAAAGTCAAAGCTCCTCCTGTACCCAAAGAGCCGTCCGAAACCCTGTTTGGTAGAATTGATAAATTTTTAACCAACCTTGATAATGACGTATAATGGAAGACATCATACCTATAACATGGGAAGAAAACCGTTCGATTATTAAGGTAATCGGCGTGGGCGGTGGTGGAAGCAATGCTGTGAACCACATGTTTAGGACTGAGATTAAGGATGTTTGCTTTATGGTATGCAACACCGATGCTCAGTCGCTTGCACACAGCCCGGTTTCCGAAAAGTTACAACTTGGCGAAATGCTCACCAGGGGACGTGGCGCCGGTTGCGACCCCGAATTGGCACGTAAAGCCGCCGTTGAATCGAAAGAAAAGATCGCTCAACTTTTGAGCGGTACCACAGAGATGGTCTTTATAATTGCCGGAATGGGCGGAGGCACCGGAACCGGGGCCGCGCCCGTCATTGCAGAAGTGGCCAGAAAGATGGGGATGCTCACAGTAGGCGTTGTCACCCTCCCGTTTAGAGACGAAGGGATCGACTTTTTAAAGCGCGCTATTGATGGCATCCACGAAATGCAGAAACATGCAGATTCTCTACTGATTATCGACAACGAAAAACTCTACAAAGTCTTTGGGGACCTCTCCATTTTTGACGCTTTTCCCAAGGCTGACGACGTGTTGGGCACCGCCGTAAAGGGGATTGCAGAGATCATTACCCGTCACGGTTTTATAAACGTAGACTTTGCCGATGTAAAAAAGGTAATGAAGGACAGTGGCATGGCCCTCATGGGATCGGGCAGCGCCTCCGGAGAAGGACGCGCCATTAGGGCGGTAGAGGAGGCCTTCTCATCGCCGTTGTTGAACGACGTGGACCTTGGATCTGCAAGCAGTGTACTGGTCAACATCACATCCGGAAAAGAGAAAGGGCTCTCCATGGCAGAGCTTGCCCAAATCATGGATTGCATCAAGGAGTACACAGGAGGCGTATCGAGCTTTAAACGCGGCGTTGTGTGCGATCCCGCTATGGGAGACGCCATTAGCGTGACCATTGTGGCGACCGGGCTAAATATGTCAAGTCTACCGCACATCTACACGCTTTCTAAGGAGGAGCCTATGGAGTTTGTTGAGTTGAGAGAGACGCCTTTTCCCACTTTGGATACAGATGAGACGCCGGGTTTACAAGTGTCGTCCGGACCCTTTCAGACAGGGAATGGCGACTGTCTCTTTCGTGTACAAAGCCCCGTTCAACCTTCAGTTGGCGTTTTAAAACCAATCACCGTAAAAAAGGGCAAGCCCTCGCTCATCCTGGAGCCGGGAGAGAAGATTGCTGATTTTGAAAATGTCCCTGCTTATATCCGGCAACGTATCAAAATACAAGATGATAGTGTTTCTGAGGTCAAAGTCAGTTCCATAAAGATGGAGGAGCGGGACGGGAGGCAACATTTGAGTTCGAACAACTCTTACATTCACCAAACGCAAGATTAGGAGGATTTGTGTCCTGAGGGGAAACCACACCCCCCAGGACTTCTTAACTAAAATTTTTTGCAAAGCAACAGTCACCCGTCTGTTATTCCAAAGGAAATCCATAATGTTTTTTTATAGTGCCATCACTATTATTTATAGCTATTTATATCCAGCTAATTGGCATACTTTACATGATAAAAAAAAAATCGTGCTACCTTTGCCCCAAAGATAAAAACATCATGAAAAGAGTACGCGTACGTTTTGCACCCAGTCCCACCGGCCCGCTCCACATGGGCGGCGTCCGGACTGCCCTGTATAATTATCTATTTGCCAAGCAGCATCACGGTGACTTTATCCTGAGGATTGAAGACACCGACTCACAACGCTATGTTGCAGGCGCAGAAGAGTACATCATTGAATCGCTCCGCTGGTGCGGCATTTTTCCCAATGAAGGGGTGCTTGAGAACGGAGAGATGGCTGTCGAACCCTCTCCCAACCACCCCCACGCCCCTTACCGACAGTCGCAACGCAAGTCGCTTTACCGTGCATACGCCCAACAGTTGGTTGCACAGGGAGACGCCTACTACGCCTTTGACAGCGCCGAATCGCTTGAAGCGCTCCGTCAATCTGCAGAGTCAAAAGGCGAAGCCTTCGTCTACGGTCCCACTTCTCGCGCCACTTTAGACAACTCTTTAGCCATGGAACCCCACGAGGTGGCTAAACGTCTTGAGGAGGAGCGTTGGGTCATCCGATTCAAAATCCCCCAAGACCATGAAGTCGTTTTTCAAGACCTTATCCGCGGAGAGATTAAAGTGCAAAGCAACACCTTAGACGATAAAGTTTTATGGAAATCAATAGATGGATTGCCCACCTACCACTTAGCCAATGTGGTGGACGACCACCTCATGGAGATTAGCCACGTAATCAGAGGCGAAGAGTGGCTCCCCTCTCTCCCGCTCCACATTTTGCTCTACCGCGCCTTTCAATGGCAGGACACACAACCCCTCTTTGCCCATTTGTCGCTGTTACTCAAACCCGATGGCAAAGGCAAGTTGAGCAAACGCGACGGCGATCGTTTGGGATTTCCTGTCTTTCCGTTGGAGTGGAAAAGCCCCGAAGGAGTCTCTAAAGGCTATCGGGAAGAGGGCTACTTCCCGGACGCCTTTGTCAACATGTTGGCTCTCATGGGCTGGAACCCCGGCACCGAGCAAGAGCTCATCTCTTTAGACGAACTCACCCACCTCTTCTCTTTGGAGCGGGTGGTCAAGTCCGGCGCCCGTTTTAACCTCGAAAAAGCGCACTGGTTTAACCAACAATACTTAAGGACCAAAGAGAATACCCAATTGGCGCAAGAGTTTGCACAACTCCTTACAGAAGCAGGAATCACCTTTGACCCTTCCAAGCTGCTCCCCATCGTTGAGTTGATCAAAGAGCGCGCCCTCTTTGTGAAAGATTTTATCGATCTGTCGGACTACTTTTTTACCGCGCCCACCCAATATGACGAAAAACTCCTGGCCAAACACTGGAAAGAGGATATGCCTCAAAAAATGGTGGCCGTCAAAAACTTTTTGTTCAATATTGAACCATTTACCGCTGAGATGATTGAGCATCCGTTGGCCCAGTTTATCCAAGCCAGCGAATGGGGCATGGGCGGGGTGATGAATGCCCTGCGTCTTTGCATCGTGGGCGCTGCCAAAGGGCCCGGCATGGCGGCGATTATGTCGGTGATTGGAAAAGAGGAGACGCTCCGTCGGATCGAACGGATGCTTTGAGATAAAAAATACCAAGCCATGCAGCGTTTTGAATAGTTTTTGCATCTACATTTAAGTGGACATTAATATTTAATCAATACAAACACCATGAAGACGACAATGGAAACAAAAAAACTAAGAACAACAGCCATTCTATTGATAACGACAGCATTAATTTGCTTTTGTACAACAGACGATAACTTAATTGAAACAAACGATGACCAAAATGTAACAATGCAAGGGAGGAAAAAACTAAACCCTAATGACGACCCTCTAATCGCGCTGGCTTACGATGACACATATTTCTACCCAAAGGATTTTTATGTAGACCCAAAACAGGAGGGTTCGCTTTATTATCTTAATTCATTCTACTTAAAGCCAAAAGACCCGCCTATAGAGCTGTCTACAAATAATAGGATAGAGGCTTTTGAGTGGAAAGAGCAGTTCATATTGAATATGAATAATGCAGGTATTTCTTCTCAAGTAGCTGGAGAAGAAAGAGAGACGGAAAGATATTTTGAATTTCCTCAAATATACACGACAAATCATAATATTACGTATGTCATACTTTATAGAGCTCACAAAGCAAGTTATTTTAAACCATATACATACATATATGAAATTGCACGTTCTCGAGAAAATGGCGAAGTAGCCAAAATTGGTTATTATTATGGTTCTCTTGACGAGCAAAAAGTTAAGGAATTCATTGAGTACTCATGGCTTACAAACACTGGCGTTGGAGGTTTTTTTCATAAAGTAGTTAGTGCTCAATTTAAGGATAAGGGAGATTATTTCGAAGAACACATTTATTCATTCATACTAATCGGAGGCGACTGGGGGATGACAGATATGATAATGGTGTATGATACCTATGTTCGCGTTGACAAGAGCAGCCGACTTGTTTCTTTGCAACAATCACTTCAAAGACAGATAATTTAGCCATAGCCTGAGTACGAGCCTTTGTTTTCTAAAAAATGCCGTGAGAACGGTCGAATCGAAAGTATTGTTATTTTTGTCGGTCAGTAATGTAAACAAATAAAACAATTCGAACATGAAAAGAGTACTCATTTTGTCATTAACAGTAAGTTTAATAAGTTTTGCGGGATTTTCCCAGGGCATTGACAAAGCTAAATTAGACGCTTATTTTGACGCGCTTGCGAGCAATCATAGATTTATGGGAAGTGTTGCTATTGCGCAGGGCGACAGGTTGGTTTATTCAAAATCGGTTGGATTTTCCGATGTTGAACAGGGTATGAAAGCGAGTGAAAATTCAAAGTATAGAATCGGTTCAATTACAAAAACTTTTACGGCCGTACTTACCCTCCAAGCAGTGGAAGAAGGCAAGTTAAGTTTAAGCGAAACCATTGATAAATTCTTCCCAACCATTGGAAATGCCGACAAAATTACCATCGAACATCTGCTTCGCCATCGAAGCGGACTGCACAACCATGTAGACGAGTTGGTAAATTCAAATCGGCACACACAGTCGATAACAGAAAAAGAGATGATTGAAGTAATCATAAAAGGTGGAAGTGAATTTGAACCCGATACAAAAATGGCTTACAGCAATCCGAATTTTATATTGCTTACCTACATACTCGAAAAAATTTACGAAAAACCATTTTCAAAGATACTGGAAGACAAAATCACCAATCCCCTCGGACTGAAAAATACCTACATGAATGGAAAAATAGACACCCAAAACGGCGAGTGTAATTCATACATTTTTCTCAATGATCGTTGGGTATTAGCGCCTGAATTAGATGTGTCGCAAGCCGTTGGTGCAGGCGCGATGACTTCAGATCCAACCGATTTGCTTAAATTCAGCCACGCGCTTTTTAACGGAAAACTGATTTCTGAAAACAGTTTAACGAAAATGATGACCATTAAAGACCGTTTTGGAATGGGACTGGCCCTAATACCGTTTTATGACAAAACAGGTTTTGGGCATTCAGGCGGAATAGACGGTTTTCGTTCGTTATTTGCTTATCTTCCCACAGGGGAAATTTCATTTGCCTATACCTCAAATGGAATGAACTTTAATGGAAACGACATTGCCATTGCCGTACTGAGTGCATCATACAATATGGCGTTTGAAATTCCCGAATTCCTGACATACGAACTGACTGAAGAGGATTTGGATATGTATTTGGGAGTTTATTCAAGCAAGCAAATCCCTTTGATGATAACCATAACGAAAGCCAATGGCAAATTATTTGGACAAGGGACAGGACAACCTTCTTTTCCTTTGGAAGCGACTGCAAAAGACAAATTTGAGTTTAAGCAGGCAGGGCTAATTTTGGAATTTAATCCGTCAAATAAAACAATGATATTGAAACAGGGAGGAGGAGTATTTAATTTTGAGAGAGAATGATCAAATGTTTTATGGGGTTTTTTGATTTGAAATGAAATTTAATTCAATGTAAACATGAAACAGAAGTTTTCAATAAGCAAAATCGGAAAATATTTGCGTGAAATTTCCGTAATCGTAATTGGCGTTGCAATAACGCTATCTGCAAGTTATGGGATAAGCATCCGAGGCGAAAAAAGGGATATGGCTCTCTATTTGAACGCCATTAAGTTGGAGTTAGAAGAAAATATAGAAACGATCGAACGAGCAATCGAAGACTTGAAGCCTTCGGTCAAATACTCCAACTATTTACAATCGCTTGATATAAAATCGCTCAACAATGACTCAATCAGAAGTTATGAAGATGCTTTTTTGGTTAGTATGTATTCGTTTCAAACAAATGCTTTTGAAATGTTTAAAAATTCCGGCGTCATGCGTCTTATCGACGACAAAGAGTTCTTGCAGTCGCTATGGAATATGCATGAAGGAATGATTGGTTTAAGAGCAATATCCGACTGGTATTTTCATGAAAAGTGGAGCGCTTTAAAACAGGAAATTCCGTTACTGATTGATGGACAGAAATTAAAAACACCACCCATGTATTACTTCCACCTTTCTATGCCCAACCTTATGTTGAGACATTATCAAAAAGCTTTACGGGACTCAAAAGAAATGGTTTTGAAGTTGGAAAAATAAAAAAGTAATAGGGTTTTTTGTTTCTGAACGGTCATAGTATAGAAGCAAAAAATATTCACAAATGAAAAAAGTAAAATTTATATTTACCGGCATTTTTCTGATTGCAGTCTTGACCGTTGCATCGGCCCAGGTACATTTGTCGTTCAACCTCGAAAAGGGAGAAAAGTATGAGTATCTAATGGATATCAAAACGACCTCACAGCAAAGCTTTGGGGATCAGACAAGCATCGGGGAGATGGAAATTGTTTTCAAATACCTGATAGAGGTCACAGAAAAAACGCCCCAGGAAATCACGGCGCAGTTTACTTTCACACAAATCATCTACGTCGTATCAAATCCCAGGATGAAAATGGGGTATCATTCAAAAAATCAGGTCGAGAATCCAACGGATATTGATAAAATGCTCGGCAATATGATAGACAAAGTGATTGGTCAATCGTTTGTGGCGGTCATTGCTCCCGACGGTTCGATCAAATCGGTTACGGGAATGGATGCCGTTTACGAAAACATGGTCAGTGAAATAGAAGGTGACGAGCAGATGGCGGCACAGTTGAGCGCACAGATGAGGTCAATGTTCACAGACAGATCCAGGAAAAATTCGCTCGATATGTTGTTGACCATATACCCTGCAAAGGAGGTAGTGGTGGGAGACAGCTGGAATTTTGAAATAGAGATACCTACAAACAATGGGAGCTTTGCCTACAATCCAAAATTCACCTTAAAGGAGATCAGTAACGACGTGGCCATTGTTGACGTTATAGTTGTTATAGAGGCAAATCCGGACGCCGAAAGCATTTTTTCCGCAATACAAACCGGAACGATACTCATCGACGTCAAAACCGGATTACCTATTTCGGGCGATATCACGTTTGACTCAAAAAGCTCTTTTAAGAACCAGGGAATGGATGTGCAAATCGACTCTTCAGAAAAATGGAAAACAACAGGATCTACCCTATCAGCAAACCACATTCACAATTTTACCGGGCACAACGATCACTTTTTTGACCAAAGCGCCACCCAAGAACTTCTCTAATTGCGGATCGGCCAAGATGGCTTGTTGCACCTGCTCTTGAGACATTTCTAACGGAAGCTCCTTTTTAAAGCGCAATTTACCGTTCACCGACACAGGATACTCAAAAGTATGCTCCAGGGTGAAGGATCCATTATACTGTGGATATTGTGCCTGTGAAATGGTTTGGGAATAACCCAATTGTTTCCACAACTCCTCTGTAATGTGGGGCGCAAAGGGAGAGAGCACAATCAGAAATGGCTCCAAAATGGCCTGTTTGCGGCACTTGAGCTCCATCAGCTCATTTACAAAGATCATAAAGGCGCTGACCGAAGTGTTGAAAGAGAACTGCTCAATGTCGCTCTCCACCTTACCGATCAGTTTATGCAACGCCTTTAACTCCCGGGCAGAGGGAGCCTCCTGTGTAACAGCGTACTGTTCTTTATCATAGAAGAGACGCCACACCTTTTTGAGAAAACGGTGAACACCGTCAATCCCGTTGGTGTCCCACGGCTTGGCCTGCTCCAGAGGGCCTAAAAACATCTCGTACATCCGCAACGTATCGGCGCCATAGTCGGCGCAAATCCGGTCTGGGTTAACCACGTTGTGCATCGATTTGCTCATCTTCTCCACGGCCCAGCCGCAAATGTACACCCCCTCTTCAAAAATAAATTGGGCGGCAGCAAATTCGGGACGCCACGCTTTGAACGCCTCAACGTCCAACCTGTCGTTTTGTACCAAACTGACGTCTACGTGCAACTCTGTGGTGTCGTACTGCTCTTTTAGCCCAAGGGAGACAAAGGTGTTGGTGTTGACAACACGATAGACAAAGTTGGAGCGTCCCTGAATCATACCCTGATTCACAAGTTTTTTAAAAGGCTCATCTTGACAAATATATCCCCTGTCATACAAAAATTTGTTCCAGAATCGGGAGTAGATCAGGTGTCCGGTGGCGTGTTCGGTACCGCCAATATAGAGGTCTACGTCTCGCCAGTAGTCGTTGGCCTCACGGCTCACTAAGGCGTCGTGGTTACGGGGATCCATGTAGCGCAGGTAGTAGGCGCTGCTGCCGGCAAATCCGGGCATGGTGCTCTTTTCTATGGGGCATCCCTGATAGTTCCAATCTTTGGCGCGCCCCAGCGGCGGCTCGCCTGTCTCTGTGGGCAAAAAGGCGTCCACATCGGGCAGCTCCAAAGGCAACGCCTCAATGGGCATGGGCATAGCTACGCCGTCTTTATTGTAGATGGGAAACGGCTCTCCCCAGTAGCGTTGACGGCTAAAGATGGCGTCACGCAGACGGTAATTCACCTGACGTTTGCCTATTCCCAGACGCTCCACCTCGTGGATGGCAGCTGGAATCGCCTCCTTTACACTCATTCCGTTTAAGAAACCCGAATTACACATGACTCCCTCTTTGGCGTCAAAGCTTTCCAGGCTAACGTCGCACCCTTGGATCAGGGGAACAATGGGCAGGTCAAACTGTTTGGCAAATACATAGTCCCGGCTGTCGTGCGCAGGAACCGCCATAATGGCGCCGGTGCCGTAACCCGCCAACACATATTCGCTGATCCAAACAGGCAATTTCTCTCCGGTAAAGGGATTTACGGCATAACTCCCGCTAAACACCCCCGACACTTTGTGGGTCTCGGTCATGCGCTCCCGTTCGGTCTTCTTTTTGGCTTCCAACAGGTAAGCCGCTACCGCCTCCTTTTGTCCAGGCGTGGTTAGCTTCTCTACCCAATCGCTCTCGGGCGCCAACACCATAAAGGTGACGCCAAACACCGTGTCTGCACGGGTGGTAAAGACACACATGTCGTACTCTTCACTGTCATTGCCCACTTTAAACACCATCTCGGCCCCCTCCGACTTTCCGATCCAGTTGCGTTGCATCTCTTTGAGCGAATCGCTCCATGCCAAAGTCTCCAAACTGTTTAACAGCCGCTCTGCATACGCCGACACCCTCAGTTGCCACTGTTTCATCTTTTTTTGTTCTACGGGATGGCCGCCCCTTACCGAAAAACCATCTTTTACCTCATCATTCGCCAACACCGTTCCCAATGCGGAGCACCAATTGACAGCCGTCTCCCCAATGTAGGCGATCCGGTAGTTCATCAATACATCCTGTTTCTCCTGTTCCGACATGGCGTTCCATTGGGCGGCGCTAAAATCGAGCTTTTCTGTACACGCTGCATTCAGCCCCCCTACTCCCTGCAAGGCAAACGCCTCCTCCAGCTCGGAGATGGGCCGCGCCTGCTGCTCGTCGCAGCAATAGTAACTGTGAAACATCTCGATAAATGCCCACTGCGTCCACTTATAGTAGTCCGGATCACACGTCTGCACCTCACGGTCCCAATCGTAAGAAAAACCGATCTTATCCATCTGCTCGCGGTAGCGGGCAATGTTCTTTTGAGTCGTGACGGCAGGGTGCTGTCCCGTTTGAATGGCGTACTGTTCCGCAGGCAGGCCAAAGGCGTCGTAGCCCATGGGATGCAACACGTTATACCCTTTTAGCCTTTTGTACCGGCTATAAATATCGCTGGCAATATATCCAAGTGGATGACCCACGTGCAACCCGGCCCCGGATGGGTAGGGAAACATGTCTAAGACGTAAAACTTGGGGCGCAGCGGGTCAATCTCTACTTTAAAAGTTTTATTTTTAGCCCAATACTGCTGCCAACATTGTTCGATTTCTGTAAAATTGTATTCCATGACGGCGACTTTTGAGGGGGCAAAGGTATGCAATTTTACCGCCTCTTCAACACAAAATAGACCGGTACTACGCATTGTGCACGTACCGCTTTTCCTTTTTTTCGTCCGGGTGTCCATTTGGGGGAAGCGGATACCACCCTGATCGCTTCGTCATCCAGCAATGGGTCAATCGATTCAACAACCTCTACATGGGTAATCGATCCGTCTGCTTCTATGACAAAACGAACCAAAACACGTCCCTGTATGCCTTGGGCGATGGCGTTGTTTGGATACTTGAGGTATTTGTTGACCCACTGCCTCACAAATTGCGCCTCATCCCCTTTTTGAAACCTGGGAAGCCTGTCCAACTCGCCAAAGCTATAAATCCGCATATTGTCATCAGGCCGACCAGATGAAGAGGGAAGCTCGTCTGAGTTTGCAATTTGAATCAGCAACGCTTTTATGTAGGCCATTCGTTGCTCCGCCTGACCATAATCCAATAGATTGGGATTATCTCCGGGCCTGTGGTAATCGGTGTGGAGTCCGCTTGTGAGGAGTACCACAGGGATGTTGTTAGCGAAAAAAATTTGATGATCCGACGGAAAGTATTCTGTTTCGATCACCCTGGGTGCCATATAGGGGGGTACATCCACTTCTTGCAACAAATCGGCCAACTCTTTATTGGGCGCCACTGTATAGGCACTAAAGGGATTCCTTGCCCCGCTACGTCCGATCATATCTATATTGATCATAAAAACGGTCTGATCAATGGGCGAAAAGGCGCGGTGAACAAAATACCACGATCCGATCATTCCCATCTCCTCCGCTCCAAAGGCGACAAAAACCAAGGAACGCTTGTAAAGGTAGGGCTGTTGCGCGGCCACTTTGGCCAACTCCAAAAGCAGCGCCACGCCCAAAGCGTTGTCGTCTGCGCCCGGGTAGATGATCAACGAATCTCTGCCGTCAATTGTAATAATTTGACTTCCGAGATGGTCATAGTGTGCTCCAATCACAATGTACTCCTCCCTGAGTTTGGGGTCGTTCCCCACCACAATACCCACAATGTTTTGAGAATGGAGGGTGTCGCCATGTTGATTGATCACAGAGAAGTCTTGAATTCCGTTTGGGTAGATAAATTCTAAGCTACAGGATTCAAAATGGCGGCTTATGTAGGCGGCAGCGGCTTTTTCCCCTTCTGTTCCCACGGCCCGGCCCGCCAGAGAGTCGGAGGCAAGTATATGGACGTGCTCTTTAAGGGAGGCTTCTAAAGAGCGCTGAGCCCACGTCGTCTGGGTAATAAAGAGCGACGTAACCAAAAAAAGGATGCGTAAAATGGTGGGTCTATTCATCCCGGAAATGTGTATCAAAAAACGTGCCGCGGGTTATGCGCCCTTGTAAAAGGGAGTCTTTACCACTTTGGCTTTTAAAAGTTTCCCGCGGATGTTCAAAAATAGTTCGGTATCGATTTTACTGAGCGCTGTTTGTACGTAACCCAACCCTACACCCACTTTAAGGCAGGGGCTCATGGTGCCGGAGGTGATCGTGCCAATAACGCTTCCGTCGGCATTACAAATATCGTATCCGTGGCGGGGAATGCCGCGGTCTATCATTTCAAAGCCAACGAGTTTACGTTTAATTCCCTCGGCCTTTTGGGCGGTCAAAAATCCTTTGTCGACAAAGTCGCCTTTGGCTTCGGAAAATTTGGTGATCCAGCCTAAGCCTGCCTCTAACGGGGAGGTGGCGTCGTCAATATCGTTTCCGTAGAGGCAAAAACCCATCTCCAACCTAAGGGTATCGCGGGCGCCCAAGCCAACGGGGCAAATTCCAAACCCGGCTCCGGCTTCAAAAACGGCTTGCCACAGTTTGGCGCCGTCCTGATTGGCCACATAGACTTCGCATCCTCCCGAACCGGTATAACCAGTGGTAGAGAAGATGGCATTGGGAATACCGGCTACCGTAAGTTTTTTAAAAGTGTAGTACTCCATATCCTCTATGGACTGATCACAAATCTTTTGCATCACTTTGAGCGCCAGAGGCCCCTGAATGGCCAGCTGGCAGATCTCGTCGGAGGCATTGTAGAGCTCTTTCCCGGGGGTGATCTGAAACTGAGGGGCGATGGCAGCAAGGTGGTCCCAATCTTTTTGAATATTGGCGGCGTTCACCACCAAAAGATAGGTTTGTTTGTCTATACAGTAGACAAGCAAATCGTCTACAATCCCCCCCTTTCCGTTGGGAAAACAGGAGTATTGCACCTTACCGGGCGCCAACAGAGATGCATCGTTGGAGGTGGTATATTGGATAAACGCCAAAGCATTAGGCCCCTTTACCCAAAATTCGCCCATGTGGCTGACGTCAAAAACGCCTGCTTTTTGGCGCACACAAAGGTGCTCGTCATTGATACCCGAAAATTCCACCGGCATGTTGTATCCGGCAAAAGGGACCATTTTGGCCCCCAAATCAATATGAAATTGAGTAAATGGAGTGTTCTTCATAAATATCATCATTTTTTTAATTCGAACACGTATGGATCCGGCGGACACAAAGATGGGTCGGTGGACTGCATACGTTGCATGGCTGTCCTGGCTTCGGGGTAAGATGCGTAGGAACCGGCAGAAACAACCACGTAACCATCCAAACGCAACTCTACAGGCTGATATCCCCGATCAGAGAGCCTCCTGATCATTCTGGCGGCATTCTCGGGCACACGAAAACTTCCTACCACAACGTGAAAACGATCACCCGTATTTGTGGATACACTTGTAGTTGTGCTGAGCCAATTTTGAGTGGTAGAGAGAGAGGGCTCATCCTGGCCCATGACGTCAAAACCTTCGGACTCTTCTATTAGCTTGGCGAACGCTTCCTCTTCGAAATATTTGTTAATCGCCTCTATGCTGTCTCTTTGAGCTTTTGCCTTCCGCTCTGCTACTTCGTAATCAGTTGGCAAATTTAAAATCCGTTTGATCTGATCGCATGAACTAAGGCTTAATACCATAAAGAACAAAAATATAAAAAAGACTTTTTGATGCATGGAGTATCGCTTTTTTGATTTAAATAATGGTGCAAATATACAAATATCCTCATAATTATTGTATCTTCGTCAAAACTTTTAGTTTCAAAACACTCTTTTCTCATGAAAAAAAGCCATTGCTTGTTCCTGATACCCACTATTATTCTGCTGCTTTTTTCCCATTCTGCCCCTTTGCATGCCCAGGATGCGGCGTCATGGATACGCAAGCTGTATGCACCTAAAACAGATACCATATCCCTTATCTTTCTGGGAGACATTATGATGCATGGATCCCAGCTCATCTCTGCCAAAACAGAAAACGGATACAACTACCTTCACTGCTTTGAACCCATAGCCCCCCGCCTCAAAGGAGCCAGCCTAAGTATGGCCAACATTGAGACCACCTTTGCCGGCCCGCCCTACACCGGTTATCCCATCTTCTCTTCGCCTGACATACTTGTGGATCATCTTAAAGAATCAGGCTTTGGACTGCTCTTTACGGCAAACAACCATATATGCGACCTGGGTAAAAAGGGATTGGAGAGAAGTTTGAACCTGTTTGACTCAATTGGTGTGCTGCACACGGGAACGTTTAGATCTCTTGAAGAGCGCAACCAACGATACCCCCTGCTTGTCAACTTAAACGGCATTCGAATCGCCATCCTTAATTACAGTTATGGCACTAACGGATTTACCGTTCCAAGCCCTTTTATCGTCAATCTTATAGACACCACCCTTATAGCAGCTGACATACTTAGGGCCCAAAGGAGGGTGCCCGATTTTATTATTGCCTATATGCACTGGGGCCAAGAGTACCAACTACGTCCAAACGCCCGTCAAGAAATATTGACTAATTTTATGATTGACAAAGGAGTTGACATCGTAATCGGAGCACATCCACATGTGCCCCAAGGGATGGAGGTGAGGCACCATGCACACGGCGAGATCAAAAACGTCATCGTCTACTCTTTGGGTAACGTGATCTCCAACCAGCCCTTTCCCCATACCCAGATCGGTCTGCTCGCAGAGATCAAATTGATCAAGAACGGACTTTATAAAGCGATCACCTCTTTTGACTGGGAGTGGATTGTCACCGAACCCAGACGCGAACCGGGAGGACGAAAATTTTATGTTCTTCCCCTTGACCAAAGCACCCAATCGTCTGCATCTATTACCATTCAACCGGACGGGACACCACTTCCCAGCGTTCGGGTCCGTACCGACACCCTCTCCGGTAAAACCATCCGGTATACACTCTACTAACCACCCAATCCATACACATACATGGAGAGAACCATTTATATCGAACATATTGACCCAAGAGCTCTTTTTGGAACCGGAAACAATCTTTTTCAACGATTCTGCCACCATTTTCCAAAATTAAAGGTCGTTGCAAGGGGCGAAGAGATCAAGATTCAGGGGCCGGAAGACGAAATCGCCATCTTTGAAGAGCGCTTTACACTTCTGATGGCCTTAGCCCAAAGAAAAAACACACTGGCAGAGGCCGACATCACCACGTTGCTTCAGGGCGAATGTGCGGGTGACGACCCTCAAGCCCTGGTCTACGGAAACGACGGCAAAACAATTCGTGCCCGTACCCCCAACCAACAAGCGCTTGCCGCTGCTTACACCCACAACGATCTGATCTTTGCCCTGGGCCCTGCCGGTACCGGCAAAACCTATACCGCCATTGCGTTAGCTGTTCGTGCGCTTAAAAATAAGGAGGTTAAGCGCATCATCCTTACCCGTCCCGCTGTAGAAGCGGGAGAGCGCCTCGGCTTTTTACCCGGCGACATGAAGGAAAAATTAGACCCCTACCTCCAACCGCTCTACGACGCCCTCCACGACATGATTCCCGGGAAAAAATTGCAACAGTACATGGAAGAGGGGACGATTCAGATCGCCCCCTTAGCCTATATGCGCGGACGCACCTTAGACAATGCATGCGTGATTTTAGACGAAGCGCAAAACACCAACATGGGCCAACTCAAGATGTTTTTGACCCGAATGGGTTGCAATGCAAAATTTATCGTCACCGGCGACGCCACACAAATCGACCTGCCCAAAAAGTCGGATTCAGGGCTGCTCAAAGCAGCCAAACTGCTCAAACAGACCACGGGAATCGCCTTTATCCATTTTGACGAGCGCGACATGGTGCGCCACCCCTTGGTAAAGACGATTGTAAAAGCATTTGAACGTGGGACTGAGGGCGATTAACCGGAATCCTCGTTTATGATTTTGATGGCCATCTCCAGCAACTCATCACGCCCCTCCCTGATCCCCTCTATGGTTGGCTCAATCCAGATATCAGGGACAATACCGATGCGTTGTGTTTGCCTTCCATCCGGATAATAGACGCCAATGCCGGAAATTACTGTTCGTAATCCTCCGGGAAGCCATATTTCCGACACATTTCCATCTGCACCTGCGGTAGTGCTTCCAATCACGATGGTGTTCATCCCCGCCCTAAAAGCCATAGCTTGAAACTCGGCATTACTTTGGGAAACTTCATTAACAATCACAATCAATTTACCATGAAAAGTATTTCCTGTCCCCGGAATTGTATAGGGAGTAGAAAATGAAAACTCTCCCGGATGATGGGCATTACCAACGGTAAATTTTACAAACGGGACAACATTTGAAACAAAAAAAGAACCTAACGTGTAAGGAACATGTGCTGACGGGTAGTTTCGAATATCGATAATGATTCCCTTTGTTTGTTCAAATAGTTCCCTGATTACAGGGACATCTCCATCTTGAATGGTCGCCATTGTGATATAACCGATACCCCATTCTAAAAATTTATAACACTTCTCGTTAGGATTCACTTTGTATGTTCCATACCAGTCATTTAGCTGATATCTTGTGTACATCTGGATATCTCTTCGTCCCGACGAACCTGACGAATAGTAGTCAACGCTTATGGTACTGTTGTTGGAGCGCAGCAAGTCAAAAGAGATGTTCCGTAACCTGGAGGCCTCATTGGACGCAGGATAATACTTTCTAAGGCTGTCAACAATAAAGTCAACTGACTCCCCGTTAATATGTGTGATGACATCGCCGATCTCAATTCCCACAGCCTCTTTTAACCTCCAATCATAATAATCGGTTACGACTAACTTCCCCTCAATAAACCAGACCCTTATTGGCGCATATCGGCTTCCTTTTAATTCTGCGATGGCAGTACCTCCTCCCAAACCGGAGGCATGGGTATCGTTTATTTCACCAATCACCTGTATAGTAGCTAATTCATACTCAAGTTTATTTGTTGCCGAAAGAAATATGGGAATATACTCTTCGAGAACATCCTCCCAATTTTTATCGGTGAGGTATGTACTCGGGAAAAAATAGTGAACCATGTTCCAATACCGGAAAAGCGCCAACAGGCGAAAACCGGCATCGGGATAGGGCATATTTGAGTACGGGTTTTCTCTTATAAATTGAGGGTTCCCTACAGACGGATTTATTCGGATATAGTAATGATTCACTTGATACCTGTTATTGTAGACCTCCTTGATTTTCTCTATCAAAGCGTCACTCATATCACTCTCTTCCGCCCATAATAAATTGGGTTTGATATAAGCGTCAAAAGGTGATTCTCTACATGTTGTACAGATGGTGATTCCACCGTACTTATTGATCCAGTTAAGGAGCGTTTGGTCTCTTTCCTGATTATTCTCTACCGTTAAATATTGAGGTAATATGCGAAAAAGTTCATAATCCCAATTACGAAGTCCGTGCTGAACGTATGGGTGATGATACTTTAGAAGGCCCCATACTTTGCCCAACAGGTCCAAATTGGCGACAAGCTGTTGGGTAAGTTCCGGGAATACGATCCGGGAGCCATAGTCAAATTCCGTATCGCTGTCAGCAGATAACGTTACACCACCATTGCCACCGCCTTTGTCAATAATAACATCTCCCTTGCAACTTGAAAATAGTGCTAAAATGAAGATGAAGAGTACAAAAGAAACCTTCTTCATAGTAGTGCCTATCCCAACCGCACCACCGAGCCGGCCAACGCACCCGTGTGCAATTCATTCTTTACCGTCCACACGCCGTTTACAAAGACATGTTCAATCCCTTTGTTAAACTGATGTGGTTGGGCGTAGGTGGATAGTTCGCAAACGGTTTGAGGATCAAAGACCACCACGTCGGCACGGTAGCCCGGAATCAGCAGGCCCCTGTCTTTAATACCTAAGCGTGAAGCGGGTAGTGCCGTTATTTTAGACACGGCTGTTTGCAGGTCTACCACCTTTTGCTCCCTTACGTAGGTGCCCAAGAAACGGGGAAAAGAGCCGTAGGAACGGGGATGGGGCATGCTGTTAGAGAGCGGACCTTGCGGGGAGTAGACGCTACCATCGGAGGCGGGCATGCCCAGACGGTGGGCAAAGAGCAGCCGGAGGTTCTCTTCTGCCATGGCAAATCCGATGATGCTCACCCCCATGTTTTCGGAGATTAACAAATAGTGTACAAACTCCTGTACCTCCATTCCCGCTATTTGGGCACACTCCTTAAGGTTCTTGCCTATATATTTCAAGTTTTCGGGCTGACGACTCGAAGCAATAAGTACGTTTTGAGGGCCACCCAATCTTTCGATCCTGGAAGCGCCGTAAATGGCGATCTGTTTTCCCTTTTGGGGGTCCCGGAGCCGGTCGATCACCTCCGCCCTACTGCCCTGACGATCTGCCAACGGAATAAAACTTGTGAGGCCGGTGGAGAAAGCGGTGTAAGGATAACGGTCAAAGGCTACGTCAATCCCGGAGGCAACAGCGTCGTCTATCATTTTGAGCAAGATCGGCGCCTTGTGCCAGTTTGCGGCATTTTGCGCTTTCAGGTGGGAAATCTGAAGACGAACGCCTGAGCGGCGGGCAATCTCAATAGACTCCCCTACCGACTCCTCCACAAAGTCGTCCTCATTACGCATGTGTATGCAAAATAGACCATTATATTCGGCAACCACCTTGCAAAGCTCCACCAGTTCTTCGTTAGAGGCATACGATCCCGGCGTATACTCCAAACCGCACGACAATCCTATACTGCCCAACTCCAACTGCTTGGCCAAAATATCTTTCATCTGCCTGATTTGGGCGGGAGTCGCCTCTACAGCGTTCTCTCCCACCACAATAGAGCGCAACTGTCCCTGTCCTGTAAAAGAGGCATAATTGATTCCGATTTTATTCTTTTCTAAGGCCTCATAAAATCCGTCTACATGCTGCCAATAGGAATGGCCAAAGCGTAGCTGATCTCTGTTTTTTTCAAAATCTGCATCTGAATAGGGGAAAGGAGATCCTCCGCAAGTTCCTCCCACGTCGGTAGTTACACCCTGATAGAGCTTGCTGTCGCCTGCGGGACATTGAAAAAGATTGGTGTCTGTATGGGAGTGAATGTCAATAAATCCCGGAGAAACAGCACGTCCGGTTGCGTCTAACACCTGATCCGCCGTATCGCCCAAGTTTCCAACGGCTGCGATCTTTCCCTCTTTGATTCCCAAGTCACCCGGAATAGGGGTACGTCCGTCTCCCGTATAGATCAATCCGTTCTTAATGATCACATCAAAGGATGAAGCGCCTTTAGCCCTTGCCTGTACCCGCAAGGGATTTGTAATGCCAAGTCCCAGAGCAGCTCCGGCTATGGCAGAAGTTTGGAGAAATTTACGTCTTGATAACATAGTCAACGATTTTTATAAAATTTAACATTTTGTGTTGCAAAAGATTGATAGGCGCCCGTGACATCGGTGTAGATGAGGTAGGCATCAAACTGAGGATGCGTTTCCAGAAAGATTTTGGTTTTTTCTAACCCCATCACCATAAAGGCGGTAGCCATGGCGTCTGCGGTCATGCAGTCATGAGTAATCACAGTGGCGCTTAACAGGCTGTGTTGCACAGGCGAGCCGGTGGCGGGGTCAATGGTGTGTCCAAATTTTTGTCCGTTTGATTCGTAGTAGTTGCGGTAGTTCCCCGACGTGGCAAGACCTCGTCCGCTGATCTTAAGGATCGCCTGCATGCTCATACCGGGGATCAGGTTCCCGTACTCCGGCCTGTCGACGCCAATGCTCCACGGTTTTCGTTGTGCGTTCACCCCTTCGCAATAGATCTCCCCCCCCACTTCAATCAAAAAATTTTTTACTCCCACAGCGCGCAGTCGAGAGGCAATCACATCGGGACAATACCCTTTGGCAATGGCGTTGGCGTTTAAGGATACTCTGGGGTCGGCCTTCTCAATTTTCCCATCCGACAACCAGATTTTGTCCATGCCCGCAAAGATCGAAATGGAGTCAAGCTTCTCTCGGGAGACCAACTCGCGGTGCTTAAATCCAAAGCCCCAGAGGTCAAAATAGGGGGCGGCAGCCATGTCAAACGCGCCATTGGTCAATGTGTAGATCTCCTTGCCCCGCTTAAAAACATTCACAAAAAGGGTATCCAGTTCAACCGGTTCGTTTCTGTTAACCTTGGAGATAATCGACTCTTTGTTGTATACCGATAACGATGCGTCCACATCCCTAAAGGCTTGTGTCACTATATGAGAAATGTCAGAATTCGATTGTTGGTACACAATGTGGTAGGTTGTTCCCAGCGCAAATCCGTCCAATGTTTTATAATCGGCACGATAATTGCAGGAGAAGAGAGGCATAATAAAGAGAATGATAAAGATAACGCGTTGCATCGATTTTTCAAAAACATCCAAATATACGATTTTATTCTTCAATGTTGTCTGTACATAGAAATATTTGCATCTTTGCACGTCATTAAATACCGCTAGCCAATGAGTATCTGTTACCGTAAAATCATCATGTTCTGTTTGTGTGTGAGCATATTGCTCTTTAGCGCATGCAAAGAGAAAGATCCCGAGCCGGAGGGAAAAAATTATATGTCAGGAACTCTTGTTCACAATGTTCCGCAATATGTGTATAGACTAACAACATACACCTTTAACGCCTCCGGCATTACCACGCCGGAAGATGGGCTTTCCTATCACTGGGTCGGCCCCGGATTCGAACCTGACTCCTGTTTTACACAGACATATACGTGTATGTCTCCGGAGAAAATGGGATCCTATACCATCTCAATTGCCGTTTCCCACGAAGGTTACTACGACGCAGGTATGCCTCAATATATTACCGTCATCGACAGCCTATTCTTTGTCTCTGTTACCGGCATCATACCGGGCACCGATTCAATTGTAGATCCACGAGACGGAACCAAGTACCACACTCGCATATTTGGCGCCTTAGAGTGGTTTGTACAAAACCTCAATTGGGCAGGAGCAGGAAATCCCTACGCAAAGGTAGAAGCGCTAAGCACGCCATATGGCAGGCTCTATTCGTGGAACGAAGCTACTTCCGGTGTAGCGGCTCCCAGCCAAGAGGCTTCCAGCTTAGGATTAGGCCCTCAAGGAGCATGTCCCCCCGGGTGGAGCGTTCCCACAAATGACGACTGGGCACACCTCGCCTCTGTCGTAAACGGAGGTACCCCCATCTCCTTTTTTGATGACTGGGATGGTGTAGCCAGCCCGCTTTGTGCCTACGCCAAATTGGTTGATGTTCTCGTATGGCCGTACAGTCCACGCAACACCAAAAGCAACCTTGCTGCATGGAACGGACTACCCGGAGGAAACAGCACCAACAACGGCAACAACTACGGCAATATAGGCAACTACGGCTTCTGGCTAAGCTCCTCAGAAGCAGATGCCCATAACGGCTACTACCGTTACATCCATTACGACCTCAATCAATTCCCATACCACGCAACAGACAAGAATTCATTTGGCGCTTCTGTCCGTTGTGTACGCCTCATTGCCACCGAACCGGAACTACCTGAGGAGTAGTCTACAGTACCTTCACCCTCTGCTTATACTCAGCAAGCGCAGCATCCAAACGCTCACGGGCGGTAGTGTCGCCGGGAACGTTGTGCGATGGGTGGATGTAGAGGTGTACGCCGCGGTCGGCAAGGATTTCGGCTACGGTGGTGACGGTCATCCAAACTAAGGTGACAAAACCTAAAGTCGAAACGGGGCCAACTTTGTCAAAGTGGTTTTTTAGGGGCACAGAGGCGTCGACCAGCGGAACGCAGGAGTCGACCACCACGTCGCCCAACTGAAAGAGCGTTTTGCCGCAGGAGTGGCGGGTTTGCTTGTCGGCCGATTCGGCGGCAGAGCCGTACACGATGACTTTCATCCCTTTCTTCTTGGCTTCGAGCGCTACGTCAATGTTGACGTTGTTGATGCCGGTGTGGGAGAAGAGCCATACGGTGTCGCGGGTATCAAAGTCGTACCCTTTCATAATCTCTACGCCGTAACCTTCTGCACGCTCCAAAAAGAGAAACTGGTGCACCCCCATCTCTCCGGTAATACGGGTAAAGAAGGTGAGGGGCAACTCGACCATGGGGTGAAAACCCACAAAGCCTCCGATTCTGGGATACATCTCTTCTACAGGTATGGTGGCGTGGCCGCAACCAAAGGTGTGTACCCAGCGACCTGCTTCAATCGAGTCGGCCATAAGGGTGGCGGCTTTTTTAATGTTGTCCAATTGGGTGGCCTCAATCTTGTCCATGACGCCTCTGGCGTTCATCATCCATTCTAATGCTAACATGTTCTTAATATTTAGTTATTTATAAAAGTTTTATCTATTCTTTTTTCCGGCGCGCAAAGATAGTGTAAAAAGGAGTATCATGGCGCATAAAGATATCATCATAAGCACTGGATAGAGTCCAATTCCCCATTGCTCAGCCACTATGCCCATCAGGTAGTTGACGGAGGTATTTCCCAAAAGGGCAATTACCAATGCAATGCTGAATACTGTGCCGGAGAGAGAGGCGTACGCACTCCCCAGCATGCCAAAAACAACAGGGAAAGTGGCTGCCAAGCCAAATCCGATTAGGGTCATGGCTATTGAAGCTCCTAAATAGGTGGGTACAAACATCAGAACGGCGCATCCGGTCAAGGCAATGAGGATACTGCCAAAGAGGAGGCGACGCTCCCCGATTTTGCGAAAGAGCACCGACAGTAGAAGTCGGGCCGCCGTGAGTCCAATCATCAAGAAGGTAAAAGCAAAGAGCGCCTGCTCGCCACTTAAATTGCCCACACGGCCCAAATAGGTGGTAGTCCAATTATTACCCAATCCCTCTACCGCAGCCTGAAAAAAGAGGACAAAACTCAAAATCAACAATAACGGTTGTTTAAGCAACTTTGCACCGGCAATCAACGGAAAACCTTGAGATTGCTTGGCCTTGGGAAAACCAATCACAAAGAAATAGACCACGCACAACAAAATAAAGAAACCAATATATTGCATCACCGTTTGGTAGGGATAGTGCTTGGATAAAAACGCCAGCAATACCGGAATCCCCAAAGCCCCCAATCCATAGAAAGCGCCCAAAAGACTGAGCTTAGCTCCCCTGTCTTTATCATCAGTGATATCGGAGACCAAAGCGTTGGTCAATCCGTTGAGAATCCCCCCGCCAAAGCCAATGGAGAGAATGGCAATACGCATCCATGCCAGATTTTGCAGCATGGCCATGCCTTCCAACCCCAGCACCACAAACAAAGAGCTAATAATCAGCAAATATTTGTACCCCCACCTATCCACGATGGGACCAAAAAAGAGCGACCCAAACAAGATTCCAATGGGCAAAAACACAATCAGTTCAGACATTTCTATCTGATTTAATCCAAAAGTTTGGGAAATTTGGGGCATCACAGAGCCTAACGAGGTCATGGTAATGCCAAAAAACGCCATACCCATGCAGGCAGCGATAAAGACGGAAAGTTTTTTATACATGTTGTTTTACGTTTATGTAGGGGCGGGCTTCACGCCCGCCCACATTGTTACAAATTGTTACGAATTATTTCGAACCACAAGATAAGCCGCCCCCAGCAACCCCGCCCCCTCCACCTCAGAAGCCACAAATTGAGCCTGGCGAATGCTGATAGGCTGCGCCCAACGGAGCGCCTCACGATAAATATCATCGATAAACGGCACAGCCGGCCCAAAAATGCCCCCTCCCCAAATCACTTTTTGAGGATTCAACAAACTGACAAGATTGGCCGACGCCATGCCCCAAAACTCAACAGCTTTGTGCAGTACCGCCACCGCAATGGGGTCGCCCGCCGCATAGTGGGCAAATACATCGTAGGCCGTTACCTCCTCTATCTTTTTGTGCCGCATCGGTCCATTGTATGCGGCATCTTTCTGCAATAATTTGCGCGCCTGCACCCCGATTCCGCTCCCCGACGCATACAATTCAAAGCATCCGCATGCATCGTATTCCGCCAGATAGGGCGGTTGAAGCGCCATCCACCCAGCAGCGCCAATAATATCACTCTGACCGTGTAGCAGTTTTCCGTCTATCAAAATACCCACGCCAATCCCCGTACCAACAGCAATAAAAACAGCATTATCGCACCCTTGTGCAGCTCCTTTCCACACCTCTCCCAAAATGTGACAACTGCGGTCGCTCTCTATGAAAACGGGTGCAGAAAGCTCCGGTAGCCCCTTGCGAATATGGTTGGCAAGAGGAAAGTTGTCCCATCCGGGAATATTGGGCGCCCATACCGTTTCTGTTTTGGAATAGACAATGCCAGGAATACAGATACCGATTCCGTCAATCTTTGTTTTTGCCCCACAGGCCGATACCACTTCAAGAATCACCTCAACGGCCAAATCTCCTACTTCATTTGCAGAACGATGCTCCAAAAGGCGTTTGTGGGGGTGCAACATAGCGCCGGCAGGCTCAAAAAGAGCGCCGGCAATCTTGGTTCCTCCAATGTCAAGGGCTATAACAGACATACTATCGATTTTGTTTTTTCAGACCACGAAGATAGGGATATTTTGGATATACCACACAAACCCCTCCACCTCTTTGTATCCCATTTGTTGTAAGGCTTGTACATATTTATCCATCTGATGCTGATGAGCGGGATGAGGCTGTCCGAATTTATAGTCGATCACCACAACGCGCCCCTCTTTCTCCATGACGCGGTCAGGACGGATGTGATGGCTGTCGCAGGCGGGCAGCAAAATAGAGGCTTCGTTGCGGACTGTCCAGCTACCGTCAAACCATTCCAATGCTTGCGGTTGGGCCAAAGCGTTTCTAATCACCTGCTCATAATGACACTGTTCCTCCCTGTCGGGCGCCAGCACCCCCTCCTTTACCAACGTTTCTATGGCTGTGCCGATCTCATCAAGCGTGTTGATGCGCGACAGCAAACTATGAAGGATCACGCCTCGCTTACGGGGTGATATCTCTTCTGACACAAGCGATTCGTCGGCAAGGCGGGTGTGCAGGCGGAGGTCGGAAACAGATGATACATATTGAGAGAGCGGAGTGGCAGACTCAGCAGTTTCGTGCGATTTTTGCTTGGGACTGACAAAAGCGCCAAAGGTAAGGCGATCAGTAGTCGCTCCTTGTGGAAAAAGCACCTCTTTGAGTGTAGACGCTAAGTTTGGGGTGGTGCTTGCTGTTTGGGGCAAAAAGAGGTAGAGTTCATCCTTAGCACGGGTAGCCGCCACATAAAAAACGTTCAGTTGATCCACAAGATACTGCATCTTCTCGTAGTAGTAATCATGCGCAAAAAGACTCTGCTTCATGTCGGAACTCCAACGCTGCGGCACAAACGGCAGTTGATTGAGCGGCGCCTCCTGGGGCTGTGCCCACACAATGGGCAACTGCCTGGACATATACTCCAATCCCCAATCGCAAAAAGGAATCACAACCACCGGATACTCCAATCCCTTTGCTTTGTGAATCGTCAACAGGTTGATGGCTATCTCTGAACACTCTAACTGGAGCGTGACTTTATGTCCATTTTGATTCCACCACCGGACAAAAGAGAAGACATCGCCTCCATGGTTTTTGGAGAAAGTGAGGATTTGGTTGTGCAGCTCCTGAATATAGGCAAAACAGCTGTGCCGCTCCGTCCACTTAAGTACTCTGATCAGCTCTTCAAAGGCTTGGGGAAGGGCGTGGAATTGCAACGCTCCGCTCCACAGCGCATCGGGACATGAGGTACCTAACTGTTTGCTGAGGTGCTCAATCAGCCGGTTGTTTAATGCATCATGCGGACGCAGGAACCGCTTAAAGATCGCTACAATCAACTGCACTTCGGGCGAGTGGCTCAAAAAGAGGGTGTCGGGAGATAACACTTCAAAACAGTAGCCATGAGCCTCGGGGCGCTCTTTAAACGACATCAGGGCTGTAGCGATTTGTTGGCCCTGTTCTTTGGTCCGCACCAAAATGGCAATGTCCGAGGCACAGAAACCACGCTTCTGCAGCTCTATCATTAAATGAGGCAGACGCTCTAAAATTTGCGCTTTGGCGCTCTGCTCCCGTGTCGGTTCCACAGAAGAGATGGCAACAAACCCTCCGCTCTCTTTTTGAGGAGGGGCGACTTGTTGACGTACATCGTCGTATGCCTTTACGATCTCCCGGGGGATGGCTTGAAGTTCCGGAGAAGCTTCGGATGGCAAATCGGAAACAAAGTCTTGATGCACTGTTTGGATCAGTCGCTCAAAAAGAGTTCCCACTGTCTCTGTCAGCACCTCCCTGCTCCGCCAGTTTACGTTGAGCGTTTTGTCGATAAACTTATGGGGAGATAGATCTCCATAAATCCCACCTCCCAAAATACGCCAATCGCTGTTGCGCCACCGGTAGATCGACTGTTTGACGTCTCCCACCACCATCGAGACGCCTCCTTGAGACAATCCATTAAATATGAGCGGCAACATCACATTCCATTGCATCACGGAAGTGTCCTGAAACTCGTCCAATAAAAAATCGGAGTAGCGGCAACCCATTCGCTCCAGTATAAAAGGGGCATCGCTTTGTGAGGTTAAGGCGCTCAGGAGCAAGAGCGTTTGACTTAGGTGCACTGCGTTTTCTTTAGAAAGGAGGGCACGAACGTGGCGTTGAATATCTGCGGCCAGCCCCATTTGCGGGAGCCATTTTAACGCCGACCTGACGGCAAACCAGGCAGGCGCATGGTTATTGTAATACTCTATGCACTGACGCATCAGACTGTGAAGCGGATGGTATATGGCCTCAATTTGCTCTGCCTTTGGGTCATTTTTGGTCATCCACTCGGCCGGATCGTCCAGCGCTTTGAGTACTGAATCCGTAGGCTTATAAGCGCCCTCCATAACCTTATCAAAGTAGCGCATGAATGAGCTTGCCTTTCTTCTAAAATCGGTAGTACTTAAACCGTTTTTTGATAAAAAAGTCAATACCTCAGTAGCGTGATCCTCCATCTGTTGCCTAAATTGCTTCTCCAACGTGCACAGCTCCTGCATGTAGGACAACAAAAACGCCTTGTCGCAAAGCTGATTGGCAAATGCGACGCCAAAGGAGCTAAAGCGCTCGTTAAACACCTGCTTGCCAACCTCTTCTAACGCCTTCTGCACATTCCAGGGCTTTCCCTCCCCAATCCGTTCCGACAAAATGTCCCCAATCCATTTTCTGTTTTGGGGATGGGTCGACACTTCATCCACCACTTGGTCAATGGCTTCCTGTAGCAAACGCTGACTGTTCAGCTCCACCGTATAGGCAGACGGTAGTCCCGCCTCCCAAATAAAAGAGCGCACAATGCGTTGAAAAAAAGCATCAATGGTGTAGACCGAGAACCGTCCATAGTCGTGCAGGATGGCACTGCGCAACGCACAGGCGCGCCTCCTCAACTCCTCCTCCCCCATCCCCGCACACTCCTTTTCCAGACAAAACTCCCGCCTCAACCGCACACCCTGCTCATCGTCCGGCGGAAGGCTCAAGTCGTTCAAAAGACTGATTATACGCACCTTCATCTCCTCGGTCGCCTTGCGTGTAAAGGTCAGCGCCATTTGATGCAGGTACGCCGTGGGGGATTCCCTCCCCAACAGACGCCGCACAAACGCGCGGGTAAGCGTATGGGTTTTACCCGAACCGGCAGAGGCCCGGCAGACGGTGATGCTCATGATGGACAAAGTTACACTTTATGTGCGTCTTTTGCTACGCCAATCGCTCCAATTTGCCTACATTTTCTTTGATTACCTCATCACTAAGTTCATAATTATACAGGTCGCCGGACAGATAGGCGTCATAAGCGGTCATGTCAATCAATCCGTGTCCCGACAGGTTAAACAAAATGGTCTTTTGCTTTCCCTCCTCCTTAGCCTTAATCGCCTCCTGAATGGTGGCGGCAATAGCGTGGCACGACTCTGGCGCAGGAATGATGCCCTCGGTTTGTGAAAACAGAATGCCTGCCTTAAATGAATCGAGCTGTTTGATGTCGACCGCCTCAATCAAGTTGTCTTTAAGCAACTGACTTGCAATCGTCCCTGCCCCGTGGTAACGCAACCCTCCCGCATGAATATGGGCGGGCGAAAAGTTGTGCCCCAGAGTAAACATGGGCAATAGCGGCGTATACCCCGCTTCATCTCCAAAGTCATACTCAAAGACGCCACGCGTCAGCTTGGGACAGGAGGCGGGTTCTGCCGCTACAAAGCGGGTATTTTTTTGCCCAGACAGCTTGTGGCGCAAAAAGGGAAATGAGATGCCGCCGAAATTGGAGCCTCCGCCAAAGCATGCCACCACCACATCGGGATAGTCGTCTGCCATCTCCATTTGTTTCTCTGCCTCTAAGCCTATCACCGTCTGGTGCATCATCACATGGTTGAGCACGCTGCCCAGCGTGTATTTGCAATTGGGCGTTTGCATCGCCAGCTCCACCGCTTCCGAAATGGCTGTGCCTAAGCTGCCCTGATAGTTGGGGTAGTCGGTCAGGATTTTCCGGCCCGCTTTGGTGGACATCGACGGCGACGGAATAACCAATGCGCCAAATGTTTGCATAATAGAGCGGCGATAGGGCTTTTGCTCGTAACTCACCTTTACCATGTACACCGCCAGCTCCAGGCCAAACGCTTTGGCAGCGTAAGACAAAGCTGCACCCCACTGTCCGGCGCCCGTTTCTGTGGTGATGTTGGTCACCCCCTCCTTTTTGCAGTAGTAGGCTTGAGGAAGGGCAGAGTTGAGTTTGTGCGACCCCACAGGGCTTACACTCTCATTTTTAAAGTAGATGTGCGCAGGCGTATCCAACGCCTTTTCTAAGCCTGTGGCACGGACCAATGGTGTGGAGCGATAGTTTTTATAAAGCTCGCGCACCTCTTGCGGAATTTCGATAAACCGGTCGGTTTGGTTTAGCTCCTGATGACAGAGCTCTTGGGCAAAAAGCGGGTAGAGGTCTTGGGGTTGCAACGGTTGTTTGGTATCCGGGTGAAGCATGGGCAGCGGTTTGTTTTTCATGTCCGCCACAATGTTGTACCATGCGGTGGGGATTTGGGTTTCCGGGAGGAAGAGTCGTTTTGTGGTCATGTTGTTTTGATTGATGATTTATAAAATAAAAAAACCGATGCTCTGGGGGTGAGCATCGGGGAATGGTTTGATGAAATATTTGGAGGGTTACTCCATAAGGGCTACATAAACAGGGCCGAAGTCACAACAGATTCTCTGCTGCGCCACCACCATTGTTGTATGTTTTGGTTCTTCATGTGTGATCTTATCGAGGGCAAAGGTAATATTTTTTTTTAATTGTCCATCAAAAACCGTTTCATAAATTCGTTCAAATCGCCATCGAGTACCCCTTGCGTATCGGAAGTTTCATAACCCGTCCGCAAATCTTTGACCATTTTATAGGGATGCAGCACATAGCTTCTAATTTGGGAGCCCCACTCTATCTTCTTTTTAGAGCCCTCCAGCTCTGCCTGCTTTTCCCGTTTTTTCTGTAGCTCGATTTCATACAGATGCGACTTTAAAATCCGCAAAGCGTTTTGTCGGTTGTCCAACTGCGACCGCGTCTCGGTATTCTCTACCGTAATGCCGGTGGGAATGTGGCGCACGCGCACCCCCGTCTCCACCTTGTTTACATTTTGTCCGCCCGCGCCGCTCGACCTAAAGGTGTCCCACTCCAGGTCAGAAGGATTTACTTCAATCTGAATCGTTTCGTCCACAGCGGGATAGACAAATACCGACGAGAAGGTCGTCTGGCGCTTCCCCTGAGCATTAAAGGGAGAGATGCGCACCAATCGATGCACGCCGTTCTCTGCCTTGAGAAATCCGTAAGCATAATCGCCTTCAAACTCAACGGTGCACGATTTGATGCCCGCCTCGTCTCCGTCCGTAATCTCGTAGGTGTGCACCTTGTATCCATTGCGCTCGCCCCAGCGGATATACATCCGCATCAACATCTGCGACCAGTCGTTGCTCTCGGTACCGCCCGCTCCGGAGTTGATTTTAAGAATAGCGCCCAACTTGTCGGCCTCCTCGCCCAACATGTTGCGCATCTCCAAATCCTCAATCAACTGCAACGCCGTTTGGTACTGACGCTCCAAATCAACATCAGCGCCCTCGTCCTCTTTGGAAAACTCGTAGAGCACCTCCAAATCGTCTAAAGCTCCAATAATAGTTTGATACGCTTCTACCCAATACTTTAGACTGGACGTTTGCTTCAAAAAGAGCTCTGCTGCTTTGGGGTCGTCCCAAAAGTCAGGCATCTGAGAGCGCTCGGTGGCGGCTTCTATTTCAACTACTTTGCCTTCGATGTCAAAGGCACCTCCTCAACGTGGACTCACGTTGTCGGAGCTCTTTTATTTGGTCAAGAGAGATCATCCGGGATGTGGTTTAATACAAAAACAAAGGTAAGAGAAATTTTTGAATAACAATTTCCTATTTTTGCAAAATAAAAAGGAGCAAAAACCACCTTATTGTAAACAATCATGAAACACCTCATCATTGGCGGAGTGGCAGGAGGAGCCACCGCAGCGGCAAGAATCCGTAGAATGGACGAATTTGCAGAAATTATCATTTTTGAGAAAGGTAAATACATCTCGTTCGCCAATTGCGGATTGCCCTATTACATCGGGGGAATCATCGACGACAGGGCACGTCTTTTCCTGCAAACCCCCACCTCGTTTGCAAACCGGTATCAGGTTGATGTCCGGGTCGAAAACACGGTTCTGGGCATAGACACCACCCAAAAAACGGTCACTGTCCGCCGCAATGACGGCAGCGAATATGTAGAAACTTACGATAAGTTATTGCTCTCACCCGGAGCCTCACCTCTAAAACCGCCGTTAGAAGGAGTCGATCTGGAGGGCATATTCACCCTGCGTGACATACCGGACGCCGACCGCATCAAGAGATTCATCCAAACACGCAACGTTAAAAAAGCTGTCGTAGTGGGCGCCGGATTTATCGGCCTGGAAATGGCAGAAAACCTGCATCATACTGGAGCAGAAGTCTCCATTGTAGAGATGGCCGATCAGGTGATGGCGCCCGTCGATTTTTCGATCGCTTCACACGTACATCAACATCTGCTGCAAAAAGGAGTCAATCTCTATTTAGAACAAACCGTCGAACGTTTTGAGCAAAGAGAGGGCAAAATCGACGTTTGCCTTAAAAGCGGCCTCACCATTCCTGCCGACATGGTGATCCTCTCTATAGGCGTTCGTCCCCAAACCGCATTGGCCCAGACCGCTGACTTAAAAATCGGAGAAACCGGCGGTATATGGGTCAATGAATATTTAGAAACATCTGCAAAAGATGTGTATGCCGTTGGCGACGCTATCCAATTTCCCCATCCCATCACGGGTAAACCATGGATGAACTATTTAGCCAACCCTGCCAACCGCCAGGGACGTCTGGTGGCCGACAATATGGTGCATGGCAATACCCAAGTATATGAAGGCTCCATAGGAACGGCCATTGCCAAAGTATTTGATTTGACAGTTGCCACAACGGGATTAGCCGCCAAAAAACTGAAACAGTTAAACATCCCCTATCAAAGCTCCCATACCCATTCGGGCAGCCACGCAGGATACTACCCTGGAAGTACACAAATGAGCATCAAGTTGACATTTGACCCTCACAGCGGAAAGATCTACGGAGCGCAAGGCGTTGGATACGACGGCGTGGACAAGCGCATCGACCAGATCGCCCTATTGATTAAACTGGGAGGAAGTGTGTACGACCTGACCAAAGTGGAACACTGTTATGCGCCCCCCTTCTCATCGGCAAAAGACCCCATTGCCATAGCAGGATACGTGGCGCTCCAAATTGTAAACGGACGAATGCCTGTTGTCCATTGGAGGGAGATGCAGAGTACAAATCCCAATGAGGTAACCATTTTAGATGTACGTACCGCCAAAGAGACGGCAGACGGAAAAGTGATTAATGGATCACTAAACATCCCATTAGAAGAGCTGCGCAAACATTTGGATGAAATCCCCAAAGACAAACCTGTCTACATCTATTGCGCCATAGGATTGCGGGGTTATCTGGCACAACAAATAGTGACCCAACAGGGATTCTCCCGTGTGAAGAACCTCTCGGGCGGATATAGAACCTATTCCATAGCAACCGCTACATCACTTATTTAGGCTTACGTAAATGATCAAAGACTGTGGTAGGTAAAAGTTGTTATGATTGTTGACACATAACCTTCTTCGTTATCATACATCGTTCTTTCTGTCTTTGTTAGCTTGGTCGGAAATCCGTCCCGGTCGTATTTATACTCGTTCTCATATTCGTATTGATGATCGGTGGAGCCTTCTACAATTTTCCAACCAGTTATATTATTCTCGAATGCAAAATCAAAAAACCTGTACTGCATAAACCACTTGGGAGTATTGCAGTGATAAAACGGCGACTTTTTATTGTCGTATTTGATCTCTCTGACCCTGCCCTCTTCCACAACTTTAGTCAGCCTGCCGTCCGCATATTGATAACGATTCACCGAAACACCTGCCATAGGGTGTTCTGATTTGTACTCAACAATATATCCCTCATCGTTCAAGATGATTGTATATTCGCTGCCTCCATCGTTTACATATATCGTATTCCCGAATCTCTCGGCATGCATATCGGGCACCTCACCCCAATAATCCCATAAAGATTCATCAAAGGAGAACACATAAGAGACCAAATTGTTACCCTTGTAAGTAATCGTTTGCGTCCCCATAAGCTCTCCATCATCGTAAACCAACATCTTTACGATTCGGTTTTGATCGTCATATTCAAACTTAGTGATGCTGCCGTCTTCGCTTACAATGGTTTCGAGCAACTTTACATCACCGTCTCCCTTGCTCTTGCAAGAGGTACACACAGCCGCTATCACTACAATGGCGGCGATAATTGTCAAATTGATTGATGCTATTCTTTTCATTTTATGCTTTTTTAAAATTTTAAAATAAACTTTGTAAAGTTAGTCATTTTTTGATTCTTCCAACAACCAGTCAATTACATTGATTTTTTGGATTCCTTTGTAAGATGTAGCAGGCTCAACATCAGTCGTAAGCAAAATTCTACGATTGAA
>Ga0123356_10000308_pt1 | contig 55917 bp, 47 predicted proteins | sample TergutEmb28metaG_2_FD_92546 | JGI IMG/M metagenome (GOLD analysis project Ga0123356, IMG submission 92546) | Embiratermes neotenicus P3 segment gut microbial communities from Petit-Saut dam, French Guiana - Emb289 P3 | ecosystem: Host-associated > Arthropoda: Insects > Digestive system > Gut ...
GCCGCTCAGATCGAGGGTTTTCCAGAATGCCTGCTCCTTGTCTTCGAAGCGGCCGGAGATCGACTCAGGCATCCAGCCGAGGCCCCCCTTACGCTTCATGCCTTGAATCAGGCCATGGCCGACAGTGTAAGTGACACGGTCGAAAAACGTCTGGCTGACCCAGGCTACGATGCGATGTTTGAGGGTGTAGTGCCGGAACGGCCGGTCGTCCTCGGCAAACTGGGCGGCAGCTTGCATCACTTGTGTCACCTTCACTCCTTGATCTTTGAAAGCCCTCAAGGTTTGCTGGCAAGGGCAAATAGTACAGACTTTCTTGCCTGTGGGCGGCGGCCCGCAGCTTTTTTCCGCGAAATCATACCGTTCTCAGTGCACGGAGTCATTACACAGTTATCGTACTCCGTAAATACCATCGAGTGAATAGACTTTATTGGTGATTGGGGGATACGCCGCTTCCTGTCGTTTGGCAGCCGAAGAATCCGGGATCGCAATGCCCAGCGTCTTGATTCTGAACGGCTTGCAGGCGATTCGCATGGAACGGGGGCCGAAGCCAGATGGTTGAGGTCGACGCGGGCGGGATACATCCATGTGATGGATGCCTGATGGACGGCCACAACGTCGCTGTCCTCGTCAAAGCCGAATCGGAGATTCTCCGAGTCCATCCGACGCTGTCGAACCTCCGCCCCGCCTAGCTGAAAGCGGCGCTGCCTTCTCCGAGTCTTCCACTGCGCAAAATTGGTGAGGCCTGTTTACTCTCGGTGACCTTGGAATCGGATTGTGGATGCCGATTCACTTGTTTGCAACGTGATGCAGGACGCGCGACCTAACGAGAGAAAAACCATGACTAAGTGCCGATGCGTGCCCAGCGCAGATCATACAACCGTCCCCAGCAAAGCACAAAACCACAGGGCCCCTGAAAGGTCTTCTGTGGATCCGAAATCGGCGTAGCCCTACGGCCGCGGGCAATCGCGCAGCTCGAGGACCTTGTGGGTGGTCTTCTCGACCCGGCTTGGGAGCTTCATCCAGTCTTCCAGTCTTCGGATCGCACCACGCCTCGAAAGGCGGCAAGATGATGGTAATCTTCCACGTCGGCCGTCAGGGCCGCCAGCACCGGCCGCTCTGTCTCCGGGCCTTAGGAGGGCGCGGATATTTAGATCCCAGTAACTAGACGTCTTGGACTGAATCCTGGGGAAAATGTTCCTGGGCAGCGCTCTTGGCGGGCGTTTAAGGGTCAGAGGATGTACAGAGCCGGGTTCAGCGGATGCGCGATTGCATTTCCAGGATCCGTTTCTGCAGAATCTCGGCCCGCCGCTGCTGCCGGCTGCTGGCCTGGGCCACGGCGCGAACCAGGTTCTGGGATTCGGCGATCAACTGGCGCGACAGTTCGATCATGGAGTTCTTGATTTGCGTCTGCTCGAGCGTGGTTGGCTCGAGCCGGGGTGGAGCGCCGTTATGGAGTGCGGGCACGGCGACTGCGTGGGTCGCGGTTGTGGTCAGCCAGAACTTCAACTGCGGAACCAGGGCATAGACCGGACTGCGTTTGCCATTTCCAATTCTGTGCACCGGCAGGCAGAGCTCGCGTTCCCACCGCTGCACGGTGCGCACACCTCGTCCCATGTACGACGCAATCTCTTTCCACGAGTTCAGAATCAGAGAACTCCGGATCGCGTGGGCCATTCGCGCCACCCTTACACAATCTCTTCGAAAATCCGCCCGTCTCTAAACGGGTGCTCGATGACTGGAAGTATATGATGTGCTTCGGAGTTCCGGCAGTATTTTTTGGGGGGGGAAGAGTGATTCCCCGAAAATCCCGGTGATTAGGGAAAATTGGCGAAGTCGGTTACCGAGGCGGGGCCGGGGTAGGGTATTGTAGCCCGAGCCGCTTTCTTCGGCGCGACGCTCGAGCAGGTCTTGAGCCCGGCGCTCGGAGGGGCGGAAAAAAGAAGACATCCCGTTCGCGGCAAACCCGCGTGCTCGAAATGTTCAGGACTCGATTTCACAAGGAAATAGTTGCCGAGTTTCTGCCGCCTTCGCGGACCATGAAAAAGCAGAAACTGGTTGTTCTATGCGACGGCATGCCTTCGATTCCGCGCAAACAGGGGCTTGCGGATTTTCTGTCGAAGAAAGGATTCTGGGTCATCTATCCGCGCTATCGCGGAGCATGGGAGAGCGGCGGCGAGTTTCTCGAGAAATCCCCGCACCAGGACATTTTGGACATCCTGGACGAGTTGCCCGCCGAGCTCGAAGAAATCGCTTTCCGCCGGCATTTTCGGTTGGCGCCCGACGAGGTCTTCGCCATTGGGGGAAGCTTCGGCGGCGCAGCCGCCCTGCTATTGTCGCTCGATGCGCGGGTCAAGCGGGTGGTCGCGAACGCGTCGGTGGTCGACTGGAGCATTCTCGAAGAGGCCGAGAAGGCGGAAACTTCGCGCGACAACTATGCCGACTATATCCGCGAAGCGTTCGGGAGCGCCTACCGTCTCTCGGATGCGAACTGGAACCGGCTTCGAAGCGGCGCCTTTTATAATCCATGGCAGCGGAAGAACGAAATCAACGGTTCCAAGGTTTTCCTGTTCCACGCCAAGGACGATCCGAACGTCCCCTATGGACGAACCAGGGAGTTTGCCGAGATTACCGGCGCTCGACTAAAGACCCTCCGGCGCGGCGGCCACCTCAGCACGGATTTCGTGATCCGAAGATACTGGAGCGAAATAAAGAGGTTCTTCGATCGAGCCGGTTAGCTATACTGTCTGGGAAATGGACATCGAGCAGACCATTGCGGATATCGAGCGGCTGGAACGCATCTACGCCATGCGGGATGCGAGACCGCTCAATGCGAGCGATATCTCTGCCGCGAACCGCAGGCACGATGAACTGCTCGCCAACAGTCCATGGTTCCGGCTTTGGCGGGATTACGGCATCTGCTGCCGGCCTAAACCTCCGCTCGTTCAATCGCCGGACCCGCAGATCTAGCTCTGGCCCGATCGCGTCCCAGAAAAAAAATCTCATGCCTGACGAGAACCGGGGGGACCGGCGGGCGGCGTGGCTTAACCGGTGGCGGCGAGGCGAGGCCCGTTCGCCGGGCTTTGTCCCTGTGATCTCGATCCGCGGCGGACAATGGCCGCCCGCCCGAGGCCGGTTCCGGGAATTGGGGAATCAGGCCGGACCGCCCGGATTTTTCGCCGCCGCTTGTCGCCGGTATCTGTATCTCAATCTGAAGATCGGGAAGACCCCTGGCCATTCGGAAGATCGAAGTCCCCCTATCCCATCGGGACGAGGCCTCTTAAGACCGACCGCTGTTGGGCGATCAGGGTTTGAATTCCCCGGCGGCCGAGCCCGATCATTTTCTCGAGCTGGATTTCATCGAAGGCCTCGCGCTCGGCAGTCGACTGAATCTCGACGAACCTGTGTCCGGCCGTCATGACCAGGTTCATATCCACGTCGGCGCGCGAGTCTTCCTCGTAGCACAGGTCCAGCAGCGGCTCGCCGTCGACAATGCCTACGCTGACGGCGGTGACATAATCCTTGAGCGGCAGCGAGGCGAGCGTTCCGGCTTCAACCAGCTTCTCAAGCGCCAGAGCCAGGGCGACAAAGGCGCCGGTCACAGATGCCGTGCGCGTGCCGCCGTCGGCCTGAATCACATCGCAATCGAGGGCGATCGTGCGTTCGCCAAGCCGGGCAAGATCGGTTACAGCGCGGAGCGAGCGCCCGATCAGGCGCTGAATTTCATGCGTCCGGCCGCCAATTCTGCCCCGAACCGACTCCCGCGGGGTCCGGGTCAGCGTGGCCCGGGGAAGCATGCCGTACTCCGCAGTGATCCACCCCTTTCCGCTGTTGCGCAAAAACGGGGGAATCACCTCGTCCACCGAAGCCGTGCAGATGACGCGGGTATTGCCGACCTCGATCAGCACCGAACCTTCGGCGGTCGAAACAAAGTCGGTGGTGATCTTGACCGGGCGCATCTCATCGGGCGCTCGGTTGTCGGAGCGATAGAACATGCGGAAATTCTAGCAGGGGGCGGGCTGGCCGGAGCTTCGCGCTCCTGGTTTATCGGGCATGGCGCAGGGATTGATCTTCGAGAGCATAGTCGAACTGTTTCTCGTCCATGGAGTCAGGAGGATTTCGCCGTTCCCAGTCAATCGTGCGGCGTAGGGCTTCTCCGGCCGGAACGAGCTCCCGGTATCCAAGTTCGCTCCGGATTCGTTCGGAGCTCAGGACCAGGTGTTGCCGCGTGTTTCCCGGAGGCAACAGATGTCCCGGGGTTTCCTCCGCCCGAAGAACCACGAATCTGCCCTGCCAGCCGGCCTCGTTCGCGATTCGGGTTTGCCATTCGAGTTCGGTCAGGCAGGGTTCCTCGCAGACGTTGTAGATTCGGCCCGCCGCGCGCTCCGACGTTACCGCCAAGCCGATGGCGTGGGCGACGTTCTGAACGTATCCACGCGGCAGGCGCCAGGCGGCAAGATCGTCGGAGAGGATCATGGCCGGTCTCGCGTCGGCGATGCGTTTCACAACGGGAAAACATCGATGCAGCGGATCTCCGGGGCCGTACACCATCGGCAGGCGCAAGACCGTAGCCGGCACGCCGGAATTCATGACCTCCCGTTCGACGGCGATTTTGTCGTAGCTTTCGGGAAGCCATGAAAACACGGCTCGCATGGTCTCGAGTTGCTTGTCTGAATAGACGTTGGGAAAGGAGCGCAGGGCAGCATCCTCGGCGATCGGTAACGGTTCGAGCCTGCCGGGTTCGATCCCCTGGACGATCCCCCAGGCACGGTAGACGTCGGCTGAACTGAGAACCACCAGCCGGCTGGTCAGGGCGCGGGCGACCTCGGTCAACTCCCGCGCCTGCTCTCCGGAGGCGAGGATCAGGTCGACGATCGCCTCGGGCGCGAACTCGCGCAGCCCGTCGCGATGAAGGGAAAGACGGTTGCGGTCGCCCAGGAGGTGTCGCTCGCCCGGCCGGCTGGCCGTCGCGCCTGTGCCGCGGTGGAAAACCGCGATCTCATGGCCATGAGAGCGAAGCTCGGTGGCCAGAGGCGAACCGATAAAGCCGCTTCCGCCGATCAGCAGAACGCGCATGCGGCCTCACTCGTGAGTGGACCATTCCGAGGTCAGTCGCTCTACCTGCGAAACCTCGTAGAATCCGGCCAGATCGGCATGGCCGGCGAGCGTGTCGCGCTGTTTTCCATCGACCAGGAATTTCACCCGGTTCAGTTCCGGCAGGTTGGTCGAAAGGGTTTGGATCATCGAAGCAAGGGTGAGCTCCTCGGAGAGCACACCCGAGACTTGGCCCGCGGCCAGGGCGGAATTGAGGTCGATGACCGCCAGTTCTGGATCGACCAGGAAGACGTTGCGGATGTCGGCCCCGGGGGAGAGCGGATGAGGGGAGTCCTTGGCTGTGTAGATCCCGATCAGGGCCCGGACGAGAGCCTCAGCGCGCTGCTGCCGTCCGGAGGCGAGAGGAACCGAGACCGACCGGGCCCGCAGCTCTCCCGGATCATCGTAGGCGACAAAGACGGTGACCTTTTCGACCGGGCCGGCTGCCGGGGGCGCAGCGTGCTCGGGCGCGGCCGCCGGGCGGACACGCGGACGGGCAGCTTCGCGGCGGTGCAACTCGGAAACCAACACCGACATTGCGATGGTGAGCGCAAAAAGGACTGCCACCGAGATCAGAAAGGGACGCGTCATGGCTGAGCCGCTCTGGATGCGGCGGCGAGAGTCGGGACCAGACGAGCGATGCCATTTGCGAGCGCGCTTGCAATGGTCTCCTCGAAGTCGGGCGCGATGAGCTCGGACACGTCGGCCTCGGTCGGTGAAACCTCGACCGCGACGGCGGGAACGGCGATGTTGTTGAGCGGCCGCAGCCGGGCGGCGAGGGCCCGGGCCCGCAGACCGCCGTTTTCAAGCGATGCGACGAGTTGCCGCTGGACGGCGGCGCTCGTCGGAAGCGGTCCGGATTGGGCGCTGGCCCAGTCCAGAAAAGGCCCCTGGCTCTCGTCCTCCTCTGCGAGCATGGCGGTCACCACATGGGTGCTTCCGACGAGAGAGCTTGCGTGCAGGCAGAGGTAAAGCCCCGGGTGTTCGCCGTTGGCGCGCGCGGCGCGGTCATCGGTCGAGAGAGTGGAATCGTCGTCGCGCACGAGCTCGCCCGCTATGCCTCGGGCCCCGAGCGCCTGTCGCAGCCTGCGCGCTAAAGCGAGAGTCACGTCTTTTTCGAGCAGCGTCGGGTTCAGTACGGCGCCGGACTCGCCTCCCCCGTGCGCGGGGTCGATCAGGACGAGCGGCTTTGCGGGCGGCGACGCCTGTCGAGATGCGGTCGATTCTCCCCGCGAGGTCTGGTTCGAGGTTCCCGGGGGCGGGCTCTGCGCCCGCACGAGGCCGATCAGGACCAGGAGCAGGAGCGAACAGGCGGCACCGATGCCTGCCCTCAGGCGGGATGTTCGATGGCCGCGCCGCTTATTCAAGAGCATAGATGGTTAAACCGCTGAGCAGTTTGGGATAGAAATCGGTGGATTTCTGCGGCATCACTTCGCCGGCAAAGGCCACCTGGCGCATTTGCCTGATCCCGACCGGGTTCATGAGGAACGCTATATCGGCCCCGCCCGACCGTACTCGCGACAAGGCCTCGCCGGCGTCGCGGATATAGCTTACGTTTTTCTGGTCGCGAATCGCCTCTTCGGAAATGCCCAGGACGTTTTCGAGCAGACCTTTGTGGAGCTGCACGACGTCGAGGCCTTGCTGGCGAAGCGAGACATTTTGGAAGGCGGCGGCGGGCGAATGCGGGCGGCTGAGGAGAAAGGCCCGGTCCCTCAATACGGCAACGAGCGCGGTGCCTCCGCGCCCGGCTTCTTTCAGGATGGCCGCCACGCGCTCGGCGTTGATCCCGGGGTCCGCCTCTTCCACGCTGAAGAACTCGCTCGCTCCGCGCCGGAACCGCTCCGGGGAGAAATCCTCGAGTCCGTCGACGACGCGATGCGTGGAGAGAATCACGAGCTCCGGGCTGTCCATGTTGACCAAGGTCATCATGACGAATTCGTAAGGGCGAAGCTCGGGGCCCGGGGTGAGCTTGGCGGGCCGGGCGGCGGACTGGGCTTGCTGCCGGCGCTCGTTTCTGTAGGCGAGCGCGGTCTCGTAACGGTGATGGCCATCGGCGATGATGAGCTGTTTTGCCCGCATCTTGCTGCGTACAAGATCGATGATTCCCGGATCGGAAATTCTCGAGACTTGATGCAGGACCCCGTATTCGTCCCTGGTCTCGGCGTCCGGCGCTCCCCGCGGCCCCAGGCACCACTCGATCTCCCGCTCGGGATCGTTGTACAACATGAATACCTGGCCAAAGTGGGCGCGGGTAGCGCGAAGCAGCTCCAGCCGGTCGGCTTTGGGCTTGGCGAGCGTCTGCTCGTGGCGAAATACGACGCCCGAGGAATAGTCTTCGATCTTGCCAAGAGCGATGAAGCCCTGGCGCTCAAGCTCGACTCCGGAGCCCGGGACGACGAACCGCTGGAGGTAACGGTAGATCGACGGCTCGGGGTCCTGGCGAAGAATTCCCCCCTCGCGCCATTCGCCGAAGCAGGCCCTTGCCCGGGTATAGGGGTTGTCGGCGGGATTGTCGGACGGCTGGCGTTTCCCGAGGATGATCCGGACCAGGTTGTAGGGGCTCGAGGTGTAGTAGTGTTCCTGCATCTCCGGCGTAATCTTGTCGTAGGGCTGGGTGGCGACGGAGGAGAGCGCAACTCGGCCAGTGTCATAGCGTAGGGCGCGGAAGGGTTCTATATGGGACATTTTCGCGAGAACCGATTGTATCAAGCAGCAGGTGCGGCTTTGGAGTGGGGCCTTCGGGGGGACAACAGAGCCGCAGACGGACAAACTTTCCCCCGGGCAGGGAATCCAAGGTTTTGTCAATCAGCTGGATGGACAAAGAAATAACAGCGCTTGCCGGAACATGTGTTAACATCCTGCGTACTATCGAGGATTATATGGCGCGCCAAAACGGGCGCGGGTCCTCTCGACCCGGGGCAATTCGCAACGCACCGCTAGCAAAACCTTTCTCGCCTGCAGGACCGGGCCGGTCGCCGCGGTTCGTGGTCTTTGCGGTCGGCACGTTGGCTTGCCTGCTGCTTACGGCGGCCTTTGCGTCCTCGCAAACAACCGATGTGGATGACATCCACGTCGCACCCCGGGTGGAAGCGCCCAAGCCGGATGGCGGGAAAGACGTTCCATCCGACAATCTCCGCGAACGCAGCCCCCTCATGCGCTCCAAAGTGAACCTGGTCCTTGTGCCGGTCACGGTCACCGACCCCATGAACCGCCTGGTGACCGGGCTCGACAAAGAGAATTTCCAGGTCTTTGAAGGCAAGGAGCAGCAGGAAGTGCGCAATTTTTCAAGCGAGGACGCTCCCGTCTCGCTTGGCGTCATCTTCGACATGAGCGGGAGCATGAGCAGCAAGATCGAACGGGCGCGCGAGGCGGTGACGGAATTCTTCAAGACTGCCAATCCGCAGGACGAATTCTTCCTGATCGCCTTCGCCGACAAACCCGAGGAAGTTTCCGACTTCACCCAGTCGGTCGATGACCTCCAGGGCAAGCTGGTTTTCGTCGCTCCCAAGGGCCGCACCGCGTTGCTGGATGCCATTTACCTGGGAGTCAGCAAAATGCGGCAGGCAAAGTATCCGAAGAAAGCGCTGCTGATAATTTCCGACGGAGGCGACAACCACAGCCGCTATACCGAAGGCGAGATCAAGTCATTGGTGAAGGAAGCCGATGTAATGATCTACTCCATAGGTATTTACGACCATTATTTTCAGACCGAAGAGGAGCGGCTCGGGCCGGCCCTGCTGAACGATGTTTCCGACCTCAGCGGAGGCCGAGCGTTTACGATCGACAATCCGAACGATCTGACCGATGTGGCCACAAAAATCGGAATCGAGCTGCGCAACCAATATGTACTCGGGTACCGTCCAAAAAACCCAGGGCACGATGGCAAATGGCATAAAATAAAGGTAAAGCTATTACCGCCAAAAGGACTGCCTCCGCTCCATGTCTATGCCAGAACTGGGTATTACGCTTCAACGCAATAGATTTCCGCTCGGAAGAGTGGCCGCGGGCCTGCTGCTCGTGCTTGCGACGGCGCGAGCTCAGACGGCGCCACCGCAGCAGAATACGCCTTCGCCCGCACCTGGCACCACCGCGTCCCAGACCCCTTCGTCACCGGCACAGGCTCCGGCCAACCAGCCGGGAAAGGCTGCCCCGGCCCCAAACCAGCCGGCGCCGCCCGCTCAGACCCCTTCGTCACCGGCACAGGCTCCAGGGAGCCAGCCGGGACAGGCTGCTCCAGCCCCCAACCAGCAGGCTCCAAACCAGCCCGCTGCCGGCGCCGCCAATTCTCAGGGGCAGGCCCCGGCCGGCCAGGAAAACGGCGGGTTCGTCTTCCGCGCGGAAGCGCGCGAGGTAACGCTGCACGCTTCGGTGGTCGATGACAAGAACCGCCTGGTCACCAATCTCGACAAGAACGATTTCACGGTTTTCGAGAACAATCAGCCGCAGAGGATCAGCCACTTCCACCTGGAAGACTTCCCGGTAGCGGTCGGCATCGTGATCGACAACTCCGGGTCGATGCGCGAAAAGCGGGACGCGGTGAACAAGGCTGCGGTCGACCTGGTCAAGGCCAGCAATCCCGACGACCAGGTATTCGTGGTCAATTTCAACGACGAATACTACCTTGACCAGGAGTTCACGTCGGACATCAAGAAACTGCAGGAAGCTCTGGACCACGTGGAGGCTCGCGGCGGCACGGCGCTCTATGACGCGATCGTTGCCTCGGCCGATTACCTCACGCATTCTCCCTTGCAGCGGAAGGCCCTGTTCGTGGTCACAGACGGCGAGGATGACGCCAGCCAGGAGAGCTTGGAGCAGGCCGTCCATCACCTTGAGGAGGAAAATGGGCCGGTAGTTTACACCATTGGAATCCTGGGGGAGGAGAAGTCGAGGAAGGCAAAGCACGCTTTGGAGCTGATTGCCGAGCGCAGCGGCGGCGAATCCTTCTTTCCTCCAACGCTGAACGAGGTGGATGACATCAGCCGTTCCATTGCCCATGACATCCGGAACCAGTATACCATCACCTACGTGCCGAGCACGCCGAAGACGATAGCCGGCTACCGGACCATCCACGTCGATGCCCGCGCCAAGCCCTACAAGAAACTTACCGTACGGACGCGGAGCGGGTATTATCCGGGGCAGGAACGCGAGGGCGGGGGCACCAATTGACGACCCGCCGCTTCCTTTCGAACCTCCCGCCCGCCGGACCGGCTTGGAGCCGTTCGAGACGCTAGAAGCCGCGCCCAGGCCAGCGGGGGCCGAGCGTCGCGTTGCATCGCTGACCTGTCTGCGGTAGGCTATTACTGCTCTCGCGGTTTTCCCCTCCTTCCTTGCCATCCAGACCTGAACCTGGGCTTGAGCTGCATAGCGACTGCAAAATGCTGGGTTTGGGACGAGTTAACCACAACATATGGTGTTTTATGACTTGACCCTCGCGCGACTTGGCCGGTACAGTAGCTCTAATTTGTGCCCCGTCTACCCCAGCCGGGGACGGCCTTGGATAGAGCGAACTGCCGGAGGAGCCTGGTTGGTAAACCTGTCTCAGGTGAGCTGCCGTCGAACACGTAGACCGTGGATCGCCGCTCATCATGGAAACCTGGTCCTCGAAGCAGGGACTGTAGAGTCCTCGACTCCGCCGAACCGGGGGACTCGTCCGTTCGGTCTGGTCGGAATAACAATGGGTCTGGGATTAGCCATTCGAAGGGGTGCACGTTGCTCAAACTGAAAAAGCTCCACATTCTCGGGTTCAAGTCGTTCTGCGACCGCACCGAATTGAAGTTTCACGGAGAGGGTGTGGCCGCAATCATCGGGCCGAACGGTTGCGGCAAGTCGAATCTTGCGGACGCGATTTCCTGGGTGCTCGGGGAGCAGTCGGCGAAGACTCTGCGCGGCTCGCGCATGGAGGACGTGATATTTTCCGGCACCCGGGACCGCAAGCCAACCGGTATGGCGGAGGTGGCGCTGACGCTGATTGATCCCGACGTGTATGACGGTGCGGACAAGAACGATCCGACCGAGCTCGCGATCGAGGACGAGATGCCCGTCGAAGACTGGGATGAAGCCGAGATTCGGACGCGCGCGGCCGCGGAGGTCGAGCGCTTGACCGAAGAAGCGCAGCCGGGGCGAATCGAAGAGGTGGAAGTTCCGCGGTCGAAGGCGGACCCGAACGGCTCGCCGCCTGAGGGCGAGCCCATCGCTGACGAAGGGCTCGTCCAAAGCGAAGGCAGTGCGGTGGAGCCCGCTGCGGGAGCCGACCGGGCGAGCTCGATGAGCGCCGGCGATCCCCATGTCGTGCTGAAGATCCGCCGGCGGAAGTTCCATCAACAACAATTCCGCGCGGGCGAGATTGTGGTGACCAGGCGCCTGTTCCGCTCGGGAGATAGCGAGTATCTGTTGAACGGCAAGCTTTGCCGGCTGCGCGACATTCAGGAACTGTTCATGGGGACGGGCCTGGGCCCGGAGTCCTATGCGCTCATTGAGCAGGGGCGCATCGGGCAGATTTTGAGCAGCCGGCCGACGGACCGACGCGCCATCATCGAAGAGGCGGCGGGCATTACGAAATTCAAGACCAGGAAGCGCCTGGCCGAAGCGCGGCTTGAGGACGCCAAGCAGAATCTCGCCCGCGTGAACGATATCTTCGACGAAGTCACGCGGCAGATGAACTCGCTGAAGCGCCAGGCCTCGAAGGCCGAACGCTACGCCAGGCTGCGCGAGGAGATGCGGGCCAGGCTGCGGGTGGTGATAGCCAGCAAATTCGCGCAATTCGATCAGGAGACGGCGGAGCTCGAGGCCGAGATCCGCTCGATTTCGGGCGAGATCGATGGCGAGGCGGAAGGGGTTCGCGAGATGGAAGCCGAACTGGCCGGGCGCAGGCAGCGCGGATATGCCATCGAAGCCGAGATCCGCGAAAACTCCGGCCGGCTGGCGGAGATCAACCTGGAGGTCGACCGGAACCGGGCGCAGCGCCGTCACAATGACGAGCGGTCGAACGAACTAACGGCCCGTGCCGCGGCTTCGGAAACCGAGATGGAGCAGACGCGCGTGCGCCTGGCCGCGCTCGAAGAGGAGCTGAGTTTGAACCGCCGGACCCTCGATTCAGCCTCCGCCGACCTCGCCGGCTCGGAACAGGAACTCGAAGCCAGCCGGCAGCAGGCGGATCTGGCCGAAAACGCGCTCCGCGACCTTGAGCTCCGGCAGGAGCGGTCGCGCGGAGAGATTCTCGAGTGCGTGGGTTCGCTCTCGAACCTCAGAAATCAGCTCACGCAGTCGGAGGAGCGCATGGCGGCCGTCGACCGCGAGGCAAAACGGCTGGAGACCGAACTTGCCACCGCGCGCGCCCAGGCGGAATCCTTCGGCGGGGAGCGGGGACAGCTGGCCCTCGAATTTGAGTCGGTCTCCGAGCGCGTTCGGGCGCTCGGCGAGGAAATCAGGCAGGCGCGCGAGCTGCTGGCGCTCAAAAAGCGCCAGGAGTCGGAAGGCAAGGACCATCTCGACCGCTTGCGCGCAGAGTGCGCTTCGGCGGCAGGCAAGAGAACCTCGCTCGAGACCCTGATCGCCGAGCACGGCTACTCGACCGAGTCGGTTCGACGCCTGTTTCAATCCGGCGCCTTCGAGGGCGGGTGCGCCCCGGCCGGGGTGCTGGCGGATTTTCTCGAAGTCGAGCCGCAGTATGAATCGGTGGTCGAGGACTTTCTGCGCGACGAGTTGAACTATATCGTGGTCAAGTCCTGGGATGCGGCCGATGAAGGACTGAGGCTGTTGCGCACCGACGTCGACGGCCGCGCGACCTTTTTGGTGCATCCGGAGGATTCGCAGGCGCGGTTCTCATTCACCGTTGGCGACGGCCGGTCTGCGCCGCCCGCGGACTCGCTGGTTCCCCTGAAACACACCATTCGCGTACTCAATGGATTCGGCAAATCGCTCGAAGTGATTCTTCCGAAGTTGCGGGACGGTTACATCGTGCCGGACCCGCAGTTTGCGCGCGAGCTCGCGCTCGAAAACCCGGATGCTTTTTTCCTCTCCGAGACGGGTGAATGCTTTCATAACCTGACCGTTACCGGCGGCCGGCAGCGCGCCGAAGGGCCGCTTTCGATGAAGCGCGAGCTGCGGGACACGGTGCGGCAACTGGCCGAACTCGAACACGCGCTGCGCGGGGAGGAAACGCGGGTGCTCGGCCTCGCCCGCGAGATCGAGGAGCTGAGTTCTCTCCTCGAACGCCTGGAGAACGAAAAACGGGAATCGGAGAAGCAGGCGATGACCCGGGACCACGCGCTGCGGCAGCTCGATTCCGAAATGGCGCGGGCGCTCGAGCGCCGGGAGGTCTCGGAGGGGGAACTCGCCAGGCTCGCCCGCGAACGCAAGACGCACGAAGAAGCCCGGGAAGCCCGGAGCGCGGACATGGCGCCGCTTGAAAGGAAGCGAACCGGCCTCGAAGCCCTTACCCTCTCGCTGCAGGAGCAACTGGGGAGTCTGCGCGAGAATCGCCAGGCCGCCGCGGTGGCGGTTTCCGGCAAACAAGCGCGAGTGGCGGCGCTCGCCGAGCGGCACCGCTCGGCATCCTCGGCCGTGCGGAGAATTGAGCAGCTGGTTCGGGAAATCGAGGCCCGGATGGCTGCGCTCGGCTCCGAGAGCGAGCGGGCGGCGGCCGAAAGGGCCCAGCGCGAGACCGAGAATCTCCAGCTCGCCTCAAAGCTCGTCGATCTTGATTCCGAGCGCCAGGCCTGCGAGGCGCGCGCGGCATTGTTAGAGGTCGAATCCGGAGAGGTGCGGTCGCGTCTGGCTGAGATCGATGGCAGGCTGCGCGAGCTGCGGCAGAAGCTCGATGCCTTGAGAGACCGCAAGGCGGAGCGATCGACGGCGGCGGTCAAGATCGCTTCCGACGCCGAGCATCTCGCCGGGACCTGTTCGCAGGACCTGGGTGTCGAACGGGCGGAATTGCTGAACGATCCCACGCTCGCTCGGGCCGAAGGCGAAGAGCTCCGAAGCCAGGAACAGGCGTGCCAGGAGGCGCGTGCGCGTCTCGATGCCATGGGTCCGGTGAACATGATGGCGCTCGAGGAGTACCAGGAGACCGCCAAACGCCAGGAGTTTCTCGAGACGCAGCGCAAGGACCTCGTCGACTCCATCGAGAACACACAGGCGACCATCAAGGAAATCGACACCTTCTCGCGGCAGAAGTTTGAAGAGGCTTTCAAGCGGATCAACGAAAATTTTCAGGTTACCTTCAAAAAGCTGTTCGGCGGCGGTCAGGCTCTGATGCGGCTGACCGACGAAGAAAACAGCGCCGAGAGCGGCATTGACGTCGTCGCCTCCCCTCCGGGGAAGCGATTGCAGAACGTGCTGTTACTCTCGGGCGGCGAAAAAGCCATGACCGCCCTGGCGCTCCTCGTGGGAATCTTCCAGTATCAGCCGAGCCCGTTCTGCATTCTGGACGAAGTCGACGCCCCGCTCGATGAAGCCAACATCGGCCGCTTCACGGAGCTGGTGCGAGAAATGAGCGTCGAAACGCAGTTCGTGCTCATCACCCACAGCAAAAAGACCATGAGCATGGCGCCCGTGCTGTATGGCGTGACCATGCAGGAGCCGGGCGTGTCGAAGCTGGTTTCGGTCAGGTTCGGAGCGAATGCATAGCTCGCTCGATTGGCATGCGTCTACCGGAAGGCCGGCGTTTGCATGCGACCGGGCGCTCGATTCGAGTCTTCGTGGTATGCGTTCCCCCGCGCGATCTCTCGCGAAACACTGCGCACGCGCAACTGCGCGCTCGCGCCATGCAGGCGCGGCGGTAAGCGGAAACTCGCTCGCGGCCCGGAACAGCCTGGTCCCGCTCCCTGTTGATCCTGGTTCGATCCACTCGATCAAGAGACGGTCTCGCGTTTCAAGCCGCTATTTCCACAATCCCTGCCGGCGCGCAGGCCGCGCCCGGTAGGGAGTTCCACCCTGGTTGTCCTTTGTCCATCGCACGTTAGTGGAAAACCGGGACGCGGCAAATCGGCTATGATCTCTGCAGTTGACAAAAATTTCTGAACGACTAGGATAAAACGGTTTTTTACATCTAAACTTTCATGACCACTGGAACCCTCGATTCCGTCCTCTTACAAACAGACTTCCCGGACCTCGATCTCTACTCGAGCGGCAAGGTGCGCGACGTCTACCAGGTGGGGAGCGATCATCTGCTGTTCGTGGCCACGGACCGCATCTCCGCTTTCGATTACGTGCTGGCGACGGGCATTCCCCACAAAGGGCGGGTGCTCACCGAGCTCTCGCTTTTCTGGTTTGAATTTCTCAAAGACATGGTGCCCAGTCACCTGATCACCGCCGACGTCGATCAATATCCGGCGGAAGTAAGGCGCTACCGCGATCAACTGCGAGGCCGGTCGATGCTGGTGCGCCGCGCGGAGATGTTTCCGGTTGAATGCGTGGTGCGTGGATATCTCTCGGGTTCAGGATGGAAGGAATACCAGTCGCGGGGGAGCGTTTGCGGCATCCAGCTTCCCGCCGGGCTGCGTGAATCCGACGAACTCCCCGAGCCCATCTTTACGCCCGCCACCAAAGCCACGACCGGACACGACGAGAATATTTCCTTCGAGCGCATGGCACAGCTGATCGATCCCGAGGACGCCCGCCAGCTGCGCGACCTGAGCCTGGCCGTTTACCGCAAGGCCGCGGGCTACGCTCGGGGCAGGGGAATCATCATCGCCGACACGAAATTCGAATTCGGGCGGACGGCGGCGGGAATCACGCTCGCCGATGAAGCCTTGACGCCGGACTCTTCCCGCTTCTGGCCGGCGGACAAATACGCGCCCGGCCGGTCGCAGCCATCCTATGACAAGCAGTACGTGCGCGACTATCTGGAAGCGATCCGCTGGACGAAGCAGCCTCCGGCGCCCGCTCTGCCGGCGAATGTGGCGCGGAACACCAGCGAGAAATACGTCGAGGCGTACCGGCGGCTTACGGGAAACGAGTTGAATGTGTAAGTCCGGCGCAGCGGGAGAATGCGCCGCGTGAACCTGGCAGACCTGATCATCGCAGCGGCACTGCTCGTTTCCGTTCTTCAGGCTGCAAGCTCGGGCTTTTTTCAGGAAGTATTTGGCATGGCAGGCCTGGTGTTCGGGTACTTCCTTGCTGCGTGGCAATATCAGCGCCTGACGGACCACTTCGCAGCCTACATCACCTCGCGATGGCTGGGCGAGATCGCGGCCTTTCTCGCCCTGTTTCTCGGCGTGATGATTCTTGCGGGAATTGTGGGGAGGATCGTTCGCTGGATTGTGAAGGAGGCCGGCCTCAGCGCATTGGATCGGTTTCTGGGCGGGCTCCTCGGGTGGGTGCGCGGCTCGCTCATGATCGCAATCGTGCTCGTGAGCATGACGGCATTCGCGCCCACCTCGCGCTGGCTGCAGGGCTCGGCGCTGGCCCCTTATTTCCTGGTGGTCGGACGGGCGGCAGTTTGGCTGGCCCCTTCGCATTTGCGGGCGCGGTTTTATCAGGGGCTCGACTATTTGCACACTCGGCAGGCTCTGCCGCGCGATGAATGATGAACAAAGGGACGATGGGGAGGCCAGGCGCAGGGGAAGAGAAATCCTGGCCGCAAGGCAAACGAAAGCGAGACTCGAGTGAAAGACCAATTAGAAGCTCTGGTGCAGCAAATGTACAGGAGCAACATTCTCTACTCCGAGGCAGTCCGGGAATTCAAGAAGCGTTTCATCGCCGCGGTGCTTTCGGAAAACAAGGGCAACCAGTGCCGGGCCGCGCGGCAGCTGGGGATGCACCGCAACACGTTGAGCCGCACCATCAGCGAATTGAAGATTGATGTTCGCGACTTCCGCGACGGCGCGAAGCGCCCTCCGCGCGGCATGCGTCTGGCGAGCTACGAAAGAAAGATGGCGCGATAGCCGAGCCCCGGCCAGGTACGGGGGAGAGATTCCTGGCCGAATCAGGGAGGCGGGTCCGGGCCGGCTCGCACGCGGGAAAGAAAGCCAGACTTTGCGGGCTGGCTTTCTTCGGGCGGACGTTCCGTTTTTCTACTGCGCGGGATGCGCCGGGCGGCGATGCACCGGCCGCTTGGGGGTGGCGGGCTCGCCGGCCTTTCTCAGCAGCTTCCCGTCGCTCATCATCATCATGAACGGCGTCGGGGTGAACGACGTCGGAGTTCCCCCAAAGTCAAAGGTGTCGCCGGGCTTCGGCAGACGAGCGGCAGGGATCGGCCCGGACATGGTCAGAACGATATCGGCGCGGTTGGCTTCGATATCGTCCTCGCTGCCGGCGATGTGCAGTTCGGTGGGACTCGCCACCTCGATGACCTTGCCTTCCATCTGCAGCGGCACGTTCTTGATCACGTCCCAGACCTTGGCCTGATCTTCCGGGCTGCCGGCTGAAAGCACCAGCTCCCATTCCCCGAAGCTGAGCTGCTTGATCTGTTCCGGAGTCTTGTCTTTTACGAGTTCCTGCGCCTGTTGCGCCGGCGTAGGCGGAACGTACTTGGTGACTTTGGTGGCGAGGTCGGCGGGCGGCGAAGTGGCGGTCGCGGCCGTCGCCAGCAGGTCTGTCCAGCCCTCTTCAGATCCGTGGTAGTTCTTGTACACCTTCTGGCCGTAGGCTTGAATCTGCTGTTTGGCGGGGCCTTGCGCCAGACTTGCCGCCCGCGCAATGAAGAACAGGCCGTTCAAGGTGTCCGGCGGGTTCGCCGTCAGGTAGGCCATGGCCAACGGATAGACGTTCTGCAGGTCGTTGGGCTGGGCATCGACGGCCTTTCTCAAATGCTGCTGGGCGCCGGCGGAGTCCTTATTCTGCAAGGCGGCGAAGCCCGCTCCCCCCGCGAAGATGGGCGAGACCTGCTGCTTCAGCTTGTCGAAGTCGGCCTCGGACATGCCCGCCGGCTTCTGCCCCGACTGCAGGCACTCGAGACCCTTTCCCGAATATTGCGCGAGGTCGGCCAGGTTCTGCTGCGCGTTCTGGCCGGCGGCGACGCCTTGCCGAGTCAGGAAGGTCAGGAGCGCGAGCGCGCGCAGGTTGCAGGGATCGGCCGTCAGCACGCGTTTGGCCGTCTCGACCACCTTCGGTTGATTCCCCGTCTGCTGATAGGTGGCCATCAGCACTTCGAGCGCCGTGGTCTTCATCACGCTGTTGGGATACTGGGTGAGAAACGCTTCGAGCGCGCTGACCTTTGCGGTCGGGTCCTGCTGCTGAATCGCCCCCACGTAGGCGTTATACTCGGCGGGATCTTTGATCTCCGGCGCGGCCTGGCCCGATTGCGCGGGTTGCTGGGCCGCTCCGCCCGGCGCGGGAGTTTGTGGTTGTTGTGCTGCCGCCTGATCTTCGGAGAACGCCGGCGGTCCGGCAGCAACACTCATGGTCACTGCAAGCACAAACGCCAGAACAGTAGTTTTCATTCCAATCGCTCCTCAATTCCTCAAGGAAAATTGAACTGCAGGAAATCGCCCGAACGGTGAATCTGAATCTAAGGCCTCGACTGTCCGGCCGTAGCGCGCAGACCCGAGCAAGACCCCGGACCCCGCAGTGCCCCCAGGGGACACGAGGGGCGAAAGATGAGTTCCGGTGAGCGGGATTATATGTATGCCGTTCAAGTTAAGCAAGTTTTCAGTTTGTTAATTTCGACAACCGCCAAGCGCATTCGATAAGATGCAGGGCATGAATTTCACGATAGTCGAACGGCGAGCAAAGTGCACAGGGGACAGACGCGGGACACATACGTGCGGGAACCCTACGAAAGCGTGGCGGAATGCACGGTAGAGGCTCTCAACTCCTTTCCGGACAAGTGGCGGTTGTGACCGGCGCCGGCCGGGGCATCGGCGCGGCGATTGCGCATAAGCTTGCATCTCTGGGTGCAAACCTGGTTCTCTCGGGACGGACCCTGAAGCCGCTCGAATCGACCGCAGGCGCCATTGGCGCTCAGGCAAGGGTAAAGCCGTGCGACGTCAGCCATCTCGAGTCCGTCGAGGCGCTCGCCCGCTTCGTCGACGAGACATTTGGCAGGCTGGACATTCTCGTCAATAACGCCGGCGTGGGCGCGTTTGCCACTCCGCTGCATGAACTGACGCCGCAGGAGTGGGAAAAGGTCCTGAACACGAATCTGCGCGGCGTGTACTATGCGATTCGCAGCTTCGCGCCCATGATGATCCGGCGAAAGACCGGGCATATTGTGAACATCTCGTCTCTGGCCGGAAAGAACCCGCTTCCGAACGGCGCCGCCTATGCCGCCTCGAAATGGGGGCTGAACGGACTGAGTTACTCGGTGGCCGAGGAGTTGCGCAGCCATAAGATTCGCGTGTCGGTGGTTTCGCCGGGATCGGTCAATACCGAGCTCAGTCCGCACACCGGGAAAAATCCCGACAAGATGCTTCAGCCCGACGACGTGGCGCATGTGGTGGCGATGCTCGTGACCCAGGCGGGGCAATCCTTCGCCAGCGAAGTCCTGCTCAGGCCGACCGAGAAGCCGTGAGGCGCGCCACCGCGCGCGCATGCGACGAGGCGCCGCTCTTTCGGCGGCCTCATCTTCAAGGGTCCTCTTCAGCGAGGGTCTCTTCAGCTTCTGAGAAGACGGCGAGCGAGACTCGCGGACGCAGTGGCGCCCCTTAATCCTTGAAGAGATTGTCGAAGGCCTTGCGCGCGTCCTTGGGAGTGGACGCGTTTCCCGCAGAAGTCTGCTTCTCTACCCGTACGCTGATCGCAAAGAACGAGCACTCGTTGCGCGCGTCCTTCTTTGCCACGCGCTCTGCTACCGGCTGCGTGCACTCGAACCGCCGCGCAGGATCGAAATAGGCGCATTGCTTGCACGAGTGCAATTCGAAGCCGCACTTCGGGCACTGGCTGAGCGGCTCGGAGATGACCGTCAGCAGGGTCCCGCACTGTGCGCACCGCGAAACCGTGTGCGTGGCCGCCATCTGCAGAGGCCGCGGCCCAAAGGTGTCTTTGCGGGCAGGCTTGTGGGCCGGGCCTTTTTCTCGCTCGGCGCCGCTGTCCTGGTACCCGTGCTGCCTGTATTTACGGTCTGACAAGGCGACTCCCCCAATCCACGACTACGTTTTCGAACCGAATATTGTCTCGCGTACCGGCTTTCTCTACAACCATCCGCAATCGTCTGCAGCCATTGTCCGACAAAAGCCGTTGTCCGACAGGCCATGACGCCCAACGTCCGAATTGTAATTCGCCAGAGCGGGTGCTACCATCCGTCTGTTGTGTGATTGCCGGAGGCAAGGTATGTCGGACCGAAATGGCAATGGGTTTCTCTGGTTTCTCACCGGGCTCGGAATCGGGGCCGTGGTAGGGCTGCTGTACGCCCCTCAGCCGGGCACCGAGACCCGCGAGATCCTGATGTCGAAAGCCGAAGAAGGAAGCGAATATCTGCGCCAGCGGGCGCGCGAAGCCCGGGAACAGGCGGGAGGCGTCGCCGCTCGCGGACGCGAGATGTACAACACTCAGAGGGAACAGTTTCGTTCCGCGGTAGATGCAGGGCGCCAGGCCTATCGCGATAAAACCAGCGCGGCCAGGGACGAAGAGGAAGGTATCTAGCCGGCAGGGCCTGAACATGAATGGTTTGCTGATAATTTTCATTGCGGTCACCGCAGGCGCCGTGCTCTTGCAGGCGGGTATGCTTGCGGGCATGTATGTGGCTATGCGCAAGACCAGCCGAAGGGTCGAATCGCTCGCCGACGAGGTCAAGACCAAAGTTCTCCCGACGGCGGAAATGGCCCATTCGATGATGCGCGACCTGCGTCCCCGGATCGAAACCGTGGCCGACAACGTCAGCGTCTCGTCGACCCTGTTGCGGGGGCAGATGGAGCGGATCGACGCGACGCTTGCCGACATCGTCGATCGGACGCGCCTGCAGGTGATTCGCGCCGACGAATTCGTCAACAGCACCATGGACAAGCTCGAAGAAACGCGCGAAGCCATGCAGCGCACGGTGCTTTCTCCCGTCAGCCGCTTGTCGGGGCTGGTGCACGGCGTGGGCGTGGGTGTCGAAGCCTTCTTCTCCCGCCGCCGAAGGAGTGCGGTGGCGCAGGACGAAATGTTCATCTGACCGCCCTTAGTTCTTCCCGCCGTCCTGTTTCCTCAACCGCCGCCTCGCCCACCGTGCGGCATCCGCGACAACCGGGTCCGGGTCCTGGGCGGCGCGTTCCGCGGTCGCGAGCAGCCTTCGCTCCCCGCTGTTGCCGATCGCGATGAGAGCGTTCCGGCGCAGTCCCGCCCGCTTGGCCCGTTTGATGGGCGAGCCGCGAAACTTCTCCCGGAATTCTTCTTCGGAAATGTCCGCCAGCCATTCGAGCGCCGGATTGAACAGCCCTTCCCGGGGTTGAAACTCCGTCTTGTCGGAAGCGGGAGCTTTCCGGTTCCAGGGACAGACATCCTGGCAGATGTCGCAACCGAAGACCTGATGGCCTATGGCTCGCCGCAGTTCTTGCGGGATCGGGCCGCGTTTCTCGATGGTCAGATAGGAGATGCAGAGGTTCGAATCGAGCTCTCCGGGCGAGACCAGCGCCTGCGTGGGACAGGCCTCAATACATCGGGTGCAGGTTCCGCAGCGGTCGGGCGCGGGCGTGTCGGACGGAAGCTCAAGCGAGGTGACAATCACGCCGAGAAACAGCCACGACCCGATTCCCTGGTGGATCAGACAGGTGTTCTTTCCCAGCCAGCCCACCCCGGCGTACTTGGCATACACCCGTTCGACGATGGGGCCGGTATCGACGTAAGACCTGAGCTGGACATCATTCCCGGAGATTTCGCCGAGCGCCCTCTCTACCCGTCGGAGACGGGAGACCACCGAGTCATGATAGTCTTCCCGGCTCCAGCCGTAGCGCGAGATCCAGCCATGTCCGGGGTTCTCGACGGCAGTCGAATAGGGATGCCCGGTGTTGTAATTGATGGCGCAGACGATGACGCTCCGGGCCCAGGGAAAGGCCCGCGCCAGGGAGGCGCGCCGCAGTTCCCCGGCTTCGTTTCGGGATTCGAGGTACTTCATCTCCCCGGCGCGCCCGGCCGAGATCCATTCCCGAAACCTCGCAAGCTCGGCAAACGGCTGGACCGGAGCAATTCCCGCGAGGTCGAAACCCGCATCGAGAGCGGCTCTTTTGACAAATCCGGCGATGTCAGGGACAGGCCCCACCTCTCTATTATCGCGTGGAAAGGAGCGAAGCACTCAGCTGCGCCGGGGAACGATCCAGGGAAAACCGGGAGGGGGAGGAGGCCGGACTACACCCCGAATTTTTTCACTTCTTCGTTGTAGTACTTGCGGTAGAGAATGTCCCATTCCTGGCTGCCTTCCAGGATGGTGCGCCGCTGGTTTTCAATTTTCTGGCGGGCAGCCTGGTCGATTTTTTCTTCCTGGTTCAACAGCTCTTCCAGGATTTTCCGGATTTCCAGCCGGATCGTATTCCGGTCCTCGATAAAATCCACCTCGGCGGAGTCGGCGAGAGCATCGGTCACCACGTGGGCGACTTTATTGGCTTTGTCGCGGCTTACCCTCATAGCACGGCCTTGTACTTGCGCACCAGCTCGTTCTTCACCTTGCGGAACATTTCCTGGTAGTTCGCGCCGCTGTTGTGCATCTCCTCCGAGTAGGCCTCGAGGATCACCCGCACCTCGTCGTTGATGCGGTCCTCGAGCCCAAACTCGTCGAGCATGGCGGTGTGCACCATTTCCCTTACCGCTTGCGGGCTTTTGGTTTCGATGAACTCGGAGGCGATCAGTTTTTTTACAGTTTCGCGGGCCAAGTAGCCCACGTATTCTTTGGAAAGAAGCATCGAAAGTTTTTAGTTTAGCACAGGGCCGGCGTTCGACTGCGCGGCCTGGAGGGTTGATTTCCAAACCGCTTTCGCCTCCGCGGCGCTCGCACCGATCGGGCCGTGCGGCTAGTGTTGAATGTCGGCGCCGAGAGCTGCCGCGGAATCCCCAACCGGGCTCGCGGCGCGGCGTTGCGGCACCAGGTACGGCATCGACGGCCGCTCGTCGAGCGTTCCCAGGATTGGGGGGGCGCCAGACGGGAGGCTCCTCGAACCTTCCCGCGACCGGACTGGACCGTTGCTCACGTACATGGACTCAATCATGCGCCGCTGACGCGAACTCAGCACCTTGACGGGCACGGTTTCGAAGTGCCGGAATATCCAGATCAGGCGCATGCGTTGCGAGAACGACGCATTCAAGTATCGCGGCCCGAGGGGAGTCAAGACCCGGACCACGCCGGAAAATAGTTTTTCTAGCCACATGGAGCTTAGTCCCAAGCAATTTGGAATTTGTTCGACAGCGAAGGCGTCGGATTGAGAGCCCACAAATCGTACGCCAAACCCTCCGCAACCGGGAGGGGATCAGGGAACTTTCTCCGGCTTTCTTTTCTTATATCACGAGTGCTGTTCCTTGAGGCCATGATCGGGGCTGAGCGCTAAAATTTTTCTGCCGTGATCAGCGAAAGGGGAGACACGCGACGGACGGGCCTGGCACGGGCCTTATCGAAACTCGGCTATTGCTCGCGCTCGCAGGCGGCGAGCTTAATCCAGAGCGGCCGGGTCCAGGTGAACGGCCGGGTGGTTCGCGATCCGGAAACGCCGGTCGTACCCGAACGGGACCGGATCGAGGTCGAAGGGAAACCGATCGATCGGGCCCGGAACGTCTATCTCGCGTTGAACAAGCCCCGTGGGCTCGTCACCAGTGCCCGCGACGAAAAGGGAAGACCGACGATTTACTCCCTGCTGCCGGAAGCAAACCCATGGCTGGCGCCGGTGGGCCGGCTGGATATGGCAAGCGAAGGCCTCCTGCTTCTGACCAACGATTCCGAGTGGGGCGCCTGGATCGCCTCTCCCGCATCCCACCTCGAAAAGACCTACCATGTCCAGATTGCCGAGGTGGCCAGTGAGAAGTTGCTCTTCGAACTGCGGCAGGGCATCCGAGCGCAAGAGGGAGATTTCCTCACCGCGAAGCGCGTCGACGTTTTGCGACTCGGGCAGAAGAATTCCTGGCTGGAAATGGTGCTCGAAGAAGGGAAGAACCGTCACATCCGCAGAATGCTCCGAGAGCTGGGGGTTGAGGTGTTGCGCCTGGTGCGAGTAGCCATTGGAGGCGTCAAGCTGGGCGATTTGCCGAAAGGAGAGACGAGGGAATTGCGGGAGGAAGAATGGCGCAGTCTGGCTGGGGCTTTTTCGCGCAACCGGCCGAAAGGACGCCGCCGTGACGGACCGTGAACGTATGGCTTTCGCTGCCGGACTCGATCCCAGGCGATTGATTTCCCTGCAGCGTGGGCGAGAGCGGCGCCCGGGTGTGCGCAATCTACCATGCTCAGCCCCTGCTACTCGCGGGTCATGGGATATTTCTTCTCTCTCCACTGCCGCACGCCGCCGTCCATGGACACGACGTTGGTATAACCCATTTTCTGGACATTGTCGGCCGCCAGCGCGGAGCGAAACCCGCCGCCGCAGTAAAGGACCAGCGGCGTGTTCAACTCGGGAAGCCGCGTCTCGATGTCACGCTCGATCACGCCCTTGCCGAGATGGATCGCGCCCGGCAAGTGGTCCCGCGCAAACTCGTTCTCTTCGCGAACGTCGACCAGCGTGAACGGGTCGCCGTTATCGAGTCTCTCCTTGACCTCATCCACGGTCGTTTCCTTGATTCGCGACTTCGCATCCTCAACAATTTCCAAAAAGCGCGGCGTGTGCTGCATATTGCCTCCTGCCGGGCGGCCCTGCGTTGACCTGGACTCAGCTTCATTTTTTAACCATCCCAGTCGAAAGGTCAACCCAAAGGCGCGACGGCGGCGCCGTGCAGTTCCGCATGGGCGGCGTTCTTCTCTGATTTGCCCTGGGCGGCGCTCCAACTATCGAGCTCGCACGCAAGGGCCGCGGCTTCTGGCGCTCGTTGTCCGCGAGCGAGGTGCGGGCCGATCCTTGCCCGTGCAACTCACAAGTCGGGGAGTCGTCTCACGATGACGGTTGAGTGGATAAACCAAGCGGCCGCGACGGCAGCGAAGACCCTATCGCGTCCAGGCAGGACGATTGTCTTCTTGCGACTGCCTGCGGCGAAGCTTATGTCAAACTGTGAGTGTTGACCGTCCGGGTTTCGAACTTCCACCACCCGGCTTCTGCGTGTTCACAACCATCGTCGGACCCGAATGCGCGCGTGCAAACAGCCTGTACAAGAGCATCGCGAGCGAGCAAAGCGCAGCCATCAAGAAAGCAGGATGGCGCTCCAGCACAAATTCCGTGACCGACACGGTCAAAAGGACGAGTAAGACTCGTCTCACACTTACCTCCTCGAGAGCGATGGACTCCAGCCTTAACAGACGCTGCCAGCACAGAGGCGGAAGGGTGGCGGGCGATTGAAGAGGGCGCTCGCGAGCGAAGCGTCTGCGAGGAACAACCGTTCTGGAAGCACCCTTTTCACGAACCCACGGGGAGCGGAAAAGGCTTCCTCGAGAGCGGGCGGTGTCCAGAACACCGCGTCAAGCGCCAAACGCTGCGTCCAATGGAGGGAAACATCGTGAGCTTTAGGTCCCGGATCAAACTCGGGGTGGGAGGTCCGAGACAGCAAACTTAAAGTAATCGCGAGAACCATGCCGGCACGAATTGCGAGACTCAATCTCGACGTCGCTAGTTCGGCGAATGGCAACTCAGTTCCCATTGCGAGAGATCTAACTTCTTAACAGGTACGATGCAAGCTGGGGAGGCGCGGTTTCAATTCGGCTTAAGGAAAACGCAAGCTGCCGATTGGTCCGGGTTGTGATGTGATTTAGCCATTGCGCTCTGAATGGTTTGGTGCGTAATATCATCTGTTGCTTAGGGGCGAGGGGTTCGGTGTGCCTTCTTACCAGTCGTTCGCCACTCCCGGTTGTGGCTTCCGATTCAAAACGCCGCTCATCTGTCTAGCCATTGTGGGGCTTCTGGTTCTTCGGCTCCAGCCTGTTAACTTTAGCCACTACGCAGGCTTCCCAACGGTTCTTGTACACCATAAGACACAGGCCAAGAACCAGTGTCTCGAGAAGTTGGGAAGTCAGTTTTCACTTCCGGCGCAGAAATTTTCTCTTCGCAGCCCCTCCACCGTTAGAGTGGCCCAAACCTCGAGCAGCCACTTTGTTGTTCCTACTCCGAGAGGCTCCAGCCACAATCGGGCACCTCCGTTCAGTTAAGAACTCCCCTATTATTTCCGGCCCGGCGAGGCGGCTAGGAAACACTATTCCGGTCGAGAGTGTCTTCCCGCAGTCGGCTACGCAACGCCCACACCTCGTTGGTGATCGCGATCCTGGCGGGCTCGACTGCCCATTGAACCGCGCAGTACGGAGGATTACATGAAGAAGACGCTATTACAGACCACAGGATGTTTGCTCGGATTGGCCATTTCTGCATGGGGACAGCAAGGTGCTGATGTTGCGATCCAGTTCGGCACGCTTTCCGCGCCCTCAACCATCTCGACGACGGCAAACTTTCAGCAGAGCCTTCGGGGAGGGACCTACTTCGGATTCAACGGGGACGTGCTCATCAAGAGGCATTTCGGGATCCAGGGCGAAGTTGCGTGGCGAACGAGTCAGGGGCTCTATGGCGGCCAGCTTCCGTTTCGGCCGATCTTTTTCGCCGTCAATGGAATTTACGCGCGGCGGTTCAATCGCTGGGCGGGCATAGAAGGGTTGGCGGGACTTGGCGCGTTGAGCTCGCGTTTTTACAGCAACGCAGCTACCAACTGCGATTTTTATGGAAATTGTACGAATTACCAGAGCAGCAACCACTTCATGGCGGATTTCGGCGGCGGGATTCGCCTGTACGCCTACCGCAATTTTTTCGTTCGTCCCGAGGCTCGACTGTACTTGATTCACAACAACGTGGAATTCAGTTCGGGACGTGCGGTGCGTTATGGACTGTCGATCGGATACACCTTCGGCGGAAGCCGGTACGGACCGGGCTCTTTTGTTGGTTCGTCGTCTAAACCGTGAATTGCCACGAAGGACTCAACGAAAGCGTCTCGGAATGTCTCAAACTGTTAAACACGAAGAAAAGTGAAACGAAACTTGGAGGGCTTTATGAAACTCGCAGTGACTCTAATCCTGGCGATGTCGATCACGCCACTCTATGGTCAGCAGAGGTGGTGTTTTTCGAGCCAACGTCCTGAACCGCCGAGTGTGATGTTCCGAGCGGGAGCGAATGGAAATCCGCTCTTCCCGTTCGCCAATGTTTCTGGATACCAACCGGTCGCTCCACTCGCATTCTCTCCGGCGGTCCGTCAATTCTTTGTCCTTTCAGAAAGCGGATTGGCGTCTCTCCCGCTTCCGATCATCAGAGATATTGCCGCCCCTTCCACCAACCCGGTAAGTCATGTCCGTGCGATTCCTGGCGCGGCGAGCGCTCGAAGCTTTTCGTTAACCGGGCCAAGTTTCTCGGACGGAAGCGGATCATTGGGTTTCCATCGATGAGTTCCGGGTCGCATCGCGGGCGCAGAGATGCCAAGTCACCGCTGGCTCAAAACTGAAAGAACACTTGCGCCGCCGAAAAGGGCCCCGGGAAGTTCCGTTGCTTCCGACGATTACCGTGTTTCCCTAAGGCGTGTGGAGTGTTAAGAATCGCAACATTGCCAGTTTCGAATCACGGGCGAATTTTTTCTGGAGGAAGCGCGAAAGTGGGTATCCAAGTCTCGCCACTCTATGGTGGGGTCGAGAGAAAGCAAGAATGTCGTACCAAACCTTGTTGTCGGCTCGGTTCCATTCGACCGTGAATCGCTCTTCTCCGCTCTCGGCGTGCTCCTCGAGGGTGCCGTAGGCGAACCCAAACCGCTTGATTCCCGCGTCTTCATCAACCAGATAGACGATGCGGCAGGCGTTCAACGAGAAGAATCCAAAGTGATCCACCAGCACCGCAATCTCGGTTCCCGCCTCAATCGGCGCGGTCGGCCAGCAGAGGCGTAACCACGGCATGTTGAACATTTGCCATCCGCGAACCGCTTCAACGGCCCGATCGAATGCCATCCCGCCCCGGCCAAGCTCGATGCGGTTGTGATCTACGGCGTACCCCCGGGGTACCGCGCGAGCCGACGCGCCGACCTCTGGATAAGACAATTTCGACTGGCGCTGGGTGAAAAGGAACTGCCGAATCTCGTTCTCCGACGGTGCAGTCATCCGGAACATTCCGTAGTCTGCTAGCTACCCTCCGCTTCGATGGTTTGCTCCTGGAAGGTGCAGTCCTCCGGGTTCTTATCTTCGCGGAGCGCGAGAAACACCGGGGCCCGCAGCTTGAGTCCACCCTCCGCGGTCTCGTGTGTCCATTCGCTGAATTTGACTTCCGCCACGCGGACGGGTTTCACCCAGTGTACGTTTTTGGCATCGACCGGACCGGTAAAGGGCTTCGTCTTCGTGTCGAGTTCCTTCAATATTTCCCAGATTTGCTTCAAGGTTGCCTGGTTGAAGCCGGTCCCGGCGTGTCCAACATGAATCAACTGCTTCTTATCGTTGTAAAGCCCGAGGACGAGCGAACCAAAGTACTGCCGGGCGCCCTCAGGACTGGTGTAGCCGCCAATCACGCAATCGACCGTCTCGGTGATCTTGATTTTCATCCACTCGTGGCTCCGGCGTTCTTCATAGCAGCTATTCGCCTTCTTGGCGACGATGCCCTCGAGCCCTTTCTGTTTTGCCAGTTGAAACAGCGCCACGCCTTGTCCTACCTGATGGTCAGAGTACCGTGCTATTTCTCCCGCGGGGAGGATCTCGCGAAGCATGCCTTTTCGCTCGGCGAGAGCGACCCGCCGGAGATCGTAACCATCGAGATAAAGCAGATCAAAAACGTAATAGATAATTGGCAGATCGGCACGGGAGGCCGTCTGGCGGCCGTGGGCGCGAATTCCCGTGCGCTGCTGCATCAGACTGAAAGACGGGCGGCCCTCGTCATCGAGAACCACAACTTCGCCGTCGAGAATGGCCGACTTGGCTTTCACCAGCTTCGTCAATTCGCGTAACTCGGGATAACGGGGCGCGAGATCGTTCTGATTGCGCGAAACCAGGCGGACCGCTCCGTTCTCGATAAAGGACACGACGCGATAGCCGTCCCACTTGATCTCGAATAGCCAGTTGGGGTCATCGAAGGGGTGCTCGGTGATCGAGGCCAGCATGGGATGGATGGCGGTGGGCATGGGACGCTTCACTGCGCCATGGAAGTGTTCGGCCGTGGAGGCGGGTGCCTCCACGGTTGGCGGCTTTCCTTTGTCTTTCTTCCCGCCCTTTCCGTCCTTGTGGGGCCGGCTTCGGCTTTTCAGTTTTTCCTGATCCAGCTTGGCCAGGGTGTCTTGAAGCCAGGCTGCCTTGACCCTTCCGCGCGAGGCTTGCTTCGTGCTCTGCCACTCCCGGGCCCGCTCGTCGCCGGCAATTGCGGCCATCGTCTTGCCGCTCAAGACCGAGGTGTCGTAGTTGTCGACGTCAAATTTCTGGTCCGCATAGTCGTCCTGCTTCTTGATCAGCAGCCACTCGGTCCCTTTGCTTCCCGAGCGGCGCGCCTTCATGTGGATCAGGGCGAAATCGCCATTCAGGCGTTTGCCGTGCAGGCGAAACTTGAAGTCCCCTCGTTCGAGCATGGCGCCCGCTTCGGCCTCGGTGCCAACGAGATATTTTCCATCCTTGGCTTCCGGTGACAGCGGCTCCCAGGTCCCGACGTCCCACACCATCACCGTGCCCGCCCCGTAGCCTGCCGGGATCACGCCCTCAAAATCGTAGTAGGCGACCGGGTGGTCTTCAACCTGCATCGCCAGCCGCTTGTCGTTGGGGTTCAGCGAAGGTCCCTTGGGAACGGCCCAGGACTTCAGCACACCCTCCATTTCGAGCCGGAAATCGTAGTGGAGGCGTGTAGCCCGATGCCTCTGCACCACGAAACGATGACCTTTGCGCTTTTCGAGCTTCGGAGGGGGTTCAGGAGTCTCGCTGAATCGCCGCTTGCGCTTATATTCCTCAAGGGCCACGACGACATTTTAAATCGGGTCAGGTCGGCAAGCTTCCGGACCAGGACAAACGCCCGCCGCGCGGCGGACAAGCGATCTCAGACGGTCACCATGGCCGGGGCTCTCCAATTCTGCTGCCGGACGGTGAGTTGCTCGACCCGCTCGTGCCTTACCCGGTAGCCGAAACCCGGCGCGGTGGGTACGCGGATGGTTCCCTGTGGCGTGACTTCGACTTCCGGCTCGATGATGTCCTCGTCCCAATAGCGTTTGCTGGCAGAAACATCGCCCGGCAACGTAAAGTTCCCGAGCGTCGAGATGGCCACATTGTGCGCTCGTCCGATTCCGGATTCGAGCATGCCGCCGCACCAGACCGGAATAGAATGCTTCGCACAAACGTCGTGCACTTGACGCGCCTGGGCGTGTCCGCCTACGCGTCCGAGCTTGATGTTGATGATGCGGCACGCGCCGAGCTCAATCGCCGCTTCGGCGTGAGAGGCGTGGCTGATCGCCTCGTCCAGGCAGACCGAAGTCCGAATTTCGTTTTGCAGCTTGGCATGCGAGTAGATGTCGTCCCAGGCGAGCGGCTGTTCGATCATGAGCAGGTTGAATTCATCGAACTTCTTCAGATGAGCTGCATCCTGAAGGGAATAAGCTGAATTGGCATCGACGGAGAGGATCGCCCGGGGAAAATGCTTCCGCACCGCAGCCACATACTGCAGGTCTTTTCCGGGTTTGATTTTCAGCTTGATGCGCTGATACCCCTGGGCCAGTTCTTCCGCCACCTTGTCGAGGAGCGATTGCGGATTCTCCCGTATCCCCAGCGAAACCCCACAAGCGATCTCTTCCCGCTCGCCGCCCAGAAGCTTTCCGAGGGGCAGATTTTTCTGCCGCGCCTCGATGTCCCAGAGGGCGTTTTCAAGGCCGGCTTTCGCCATCTGGTGGCCGCGAATCCGGCCGAGCAACCCGGGCACGTCGGCCGCCCGATCGACGTCTTTTCCAACGAGCGTGGGCGCGGCGTACTGGGAAAGGATCAGCCACGCCGTGTCGGTGGTCTCGTAATTGTAGAAGGGCGCCTCACCGGCGGTGATCTCGCCCCACCCCGTCACGCCATCGGCGATGACTTCGGCAAGCAGGATCCTGCGATGGATGGTTGTGCCAAAGCTGGTCTCAAAAGGAGACTTGAGCTGCATCTCGAGTTCGCGCAGGGTAATCGATTCGATTCTCATAGAGGTCCCCGTTCGAGCTTTTAGCGCGTGTTGCCGCTGTTATTTGCCGAAACCACCCGCCCATATTCGGAAGCCCGCCCCAGGCGGTCAAACATGCGATACGCGTCGGCCGACACGGCGCTGATTGCTCGCTCGCCGTCGCGCTCGTTGCCCAGGTAAGTGGTCATGACGCAAATCACGTAGGGACGGTTGCCGGCAAAGACGATTCCCGAATCGTTGCGCACGCCTTCGAGTTCGCCCGGCTTATCGGCGACGCGCACGCCGTCGGGCAGGCCGCGGGTGATGAAATTGTCCTTATGGGTGCTGAGCATCTTGAAGAAGTCTTCGGTCATTTCCTTGTTCAGTGCTTTCCCGCCGTAGATTCTTTCGAGCAGAGTCATCATTTCGCGCGGAGTGGAGACGTTTTCCCGGCCCTCGCCCGCGGCCTTTACGTCCATCATCTTGCGCCGCAAACGCGTGCGCGCGAGGCCCAGACTGTCGAGGAGGGCATTGACATTTTCCATTCCCACCCGGTCAATCAGCACATTGGTGGCGGAGTTATCGCTGACTGCGACCATCATGGTCGCGAGATCGCGGTTGGTTATGTGGGTGACTCCGGGGGTAAGTCCGAGCATGATGTCGCTGTCCTCGACCAGATCTCTCTTGTCGACGGTATAAAGATCGCTCAACCTGGCTTTCCCGGGCGCTCCCTCGAGGGCAAGCTGGTTCTGGTGGTAAAGCTCCGCCAGCACCGCGATCTTGATCGAGCTCGCCTGGGGAAATACCTCGTCCTCGCGAAGGAGGAATTTCTCCCCCGTGGTGAGGTCCTCGATGGCCACGCCCATCACGCCGTCGAGGTTCTGGTCGACCTCGCGGATCTGGGACTCCAGTTTGGCCCACAATACCTGCGGCTTTTGCGTCCCGGAGTGAGCGCCGGATTCGGCAAAGAGCAGAGCGCCGTGAAACCAGACCAGAGCGCAAACCATTGGGCGGAGACCGCGTCTTCGATTTCTGTGTCTCAATGGGTTCATGGGATATTCAAGTATAAGTCGGCAATCCGGCGGGCGAGGCTGGATGGGTCGAGGTCTGCCCGGTTCGAAAGAATCATGATGGTAAGGCCGTCGGGCGTGAACCGCTCGATGGCCGTGCGAAATCCCACGGTCTCTCCGTAGTGCCACATGCGCGCATGTCCGCGATAGGGATTGAGAAACCATCCAAAGCCGTATTGCGCGGCCTCTCCATCGGGTCCGGCGACTCCTGGAACACGCACGGGCGTCAATGCCGCCTGCATTTCATCGCGGCCGAGGAGCGTATTCTGGGCGAGCGCGCGGTCCCATTTCGCGAGGTCTGCAATCGAGGAATAGACCCCGCCGTCGCCCAGGGTCGCCGAGGTCGGGCTCTGATCGGTCTCCTTCCAGGTTCCGCCTTCGAGACTGTGACCATAGGCGCGATCGGACACTTGGTTTTTCCCGCGGACGTAAGCCACGGTACTCGTCATCGCGAGCGGCGAGAAGACGCGGCGCTCCAAGAAATCAGGGAACGATTCTCCGGAAACCTTCTCGACCATCAGGCCCAGAACGACGTAGCCCGAGTTGCTGTACGCCCACTTCGAACCGGGTGGAAACTTCGTGGAGGTCTGGCGTTTCAGGAGGCCGAGAACGCCAAGATCGTGGATCTGCGTCTCCTCAAGCGGGAGGCTCGGATCGGGCCGGCTCATCAGGTCTTCGTAGTCTTCTAACCCCGAAGTATGGTTGAGCAGCTGGCGAACCGTGATGGCCCGGCCGTAGCCGGGAAAATCGGGAAAAATGTCCGTCAAAGACTTGTCATAGCTCAGCTTGCCGTCGTGGACGAGCAGCATGATCGCCATCGCCGTGAATTGCTTGGTCAGCGACGCCAGCCGAAAATTCGTGTGCGCGTCGATTTTGCGCAGGCTCTTTAAATCGGCCACGCCCGACAGGCGCTCGAAAACCATTTCGCCGTTCCGCGTGACGAGGACCGCCGCCCCGGGAATATGGCCCGCTTCGAGCCCGGCTGAACGGAGGAACCCATCGATTTTTTCCGCCTGCATGGACTCCACCGCCGAAACCGGACGAGCCAGGATCGCCCAAACGAACACGCACATCCAGCCGGCCCGAAGCCTCCCGGGTGCGGCGCCCACATGGTTGCGCGGCTCCGGCGCCGGGCGATCCGCGCCGAACGCGGCCCGTTCGCCGGCGGGGCTCACTTCACCCTCCGGCAGGCCACCAGCAGCCGTATCCAGGGCTGATCCTTAACCCGGCTGATCTGCACTCCGGGATGCCCGTAGGTGGTGTCATGAATAAAACGGCCGTGTCCAATGTACATTCCTGTGTGGGTAATGTGGTCCGGGCCGCTGCCGAAGAAGAGCAGATCGCCCGAGCGCAATTTCCTGCGATCGACGGCCGCCGCGCCCGTCCAGGCCGCTTGCAGGTCGGCGTCGCGCGGCATGGCGATGCCCCGGCTCGCGACCAGCATTTGCGTGAACCCTGAACAGTCGTAGCCGAAACTCGACCGCCCGCCCCAGGTGTAGGTCACGCCGAGGAAGCGCCGGCCGAGCGCAATCGATTCTTCAATGCTCAACCTGTGCGGCGCGAGGTCGACATCTCCTCGCTGGACCCAGGCCTGGCGGTCGTCGGGCAGGCGAACGTGCACCCATCCGGAGCTCTGGCCTTCGTCCTGGGGAACGATCTCCAGCCGGGTTTCAAAGGGAACCGTCAGAAGCGGGCCGTGCCGGGTGACATCGGTTTCGCGGTACAAGTTGGCTGCGAGACTGCTCACTTCGGCAACCCGGCCGGCGCCGGCATAGCCGGGACCATCGGCTCCCAGGTTCCTCGCATCCTCCAGTCTGATCCATCCCGTGTATTGATCGCTGGTTTCGACCTTCTCCCATCCCGGGCTTTTTTCAACGACCGCCACGTTGCTGCCGAAGATCGCCTGCGAAACCACGTCAGAATCGGCGGACGGCGTCGAATACAGGTTTGCCACCGCAACCATGACTACCGCCTCTTCCTTGTTTGCGGCCGAGCCGAAAGAGCGGAGCGAAACGAGCAGGAGGACCACCAGACCCAGTCTGCCCAGAGCAAAATTCAGAAGGTCTCTCCGGGGAGAGTCGAATCTCGCCCCGGAAACACGGCTGCTCGACATCGTCGGAAAAAAGGGCCCTGCCCGGCTGGTGCGACGCCGTCAGAAGCGGTAAATTCCTGCGAACTCCATTCTGCGCGGATTTGTCAGGGTGGATGTGTAGTTGCCGAATGTAGTCGGCACGTCCCACTCATCCTGCATGTGGTAAGGATCGAAGCGTGTGTTATTGAACACATTGAACACGCTCCAGCGCAGTTCGAAATTCTGGCGCTCGGTGATCTTCCATTGTTTCGAAAGATTCATGTCGGTCGCGAGATAGCCGTCGCCGCGAACCGGGTTACGAACGCCGCTTTGCCCCGGATAGGCATACGCGAATCCTGCCTGCGCCTGCGTGGGGTTCTTAAAGACATTCGGGACCCCGTTTGAAATGGTTGTGCCGGTCGCGATGGGTTTGCCGGTCAATTCCGCCCAGCCCATTTCGTCCCAGTTCGTAGGCCAGATCAACCCCATATACACGCTTGCGGGAAAGCCGGAAGTCCAGCGGGTCGTTCCGCCCAACCGCCAGCCGTCGATCAGGGCATCGAGCGCGCCATGGGCACTGCCTGCAAGGGCCTTCCCGCGGCCGAAGGGCATCTCAACCACCCAATACCCGTTGATCTGGTGCCGCAAGTCGGCGTCGCTCGGGCCATACATCTGTCCCGGATCCCACGCGTTGATCACGCTGTCGGTCAGGTAGTGGATACTGCGTTCGGATGAGGATTCAATATCGAGAGCCTTCGAGTAGGTGTAGTTCACGCCAAACATCACGCCGTTCGACATCTGCTTGTTCAGGCTGACCTGAAGCGCGTTGTAGTTCGACCAGGCGATCGAACGCCAGTCCCAGAGAGAGGAGTACTGGCTGTTGTAGAAGCTGTATAACCCTCCGACAGGGGTAGCCGGAGACCCGGCAACGTCCATATTGAAGAGCCCGGAGGTCTCGTTATAAAGATCGCCGCAGCCCGGACCGAAATTGTCGTACACGGCCTCGAGCAGGTTGGCGGTCGCAGCCCCGGTCGAGCACAGTTTGTAGGAAGACTGCGATTGCAGCATGTTTTGCCAATATTGGGCGGTCGGGCCGAGCGTGGCGGCATTGACGCTCGTCTCCGGAGTTTTTTGCCGCCACAAGGCCGACAATCGGCTGGCGGCGGCGAAGTAGCTGATTCCACTCTTGGGATCGACCAGGTTCATCGGTTCGGCTACGTCGTCGAGAACCATCAGACGGTGAGCAAAGTGACCGACGTAGCTCACGTCCAACGTCATCTTGCCCGGCAACTCGCGCTGTATGGAAAAATCTACCGCGTAGGAATAGGGAGTCTTCAGCGACTGATCGATGCCGCGCGCGATCGAGAGCCCGCCGCCGGTGGGCGTGGCCGGGAAAGTAAAACTGGAAGGAGGCGTGGCCGTTCCCAGAAGCGAGAGTGGAACATTGTTCATGTCGGAGAGGCTCGCGCCGACCCGGGGGGAGTCGTTCAGCGCCAGCTGGTGCGCGGGATTGGTAACCTGCGAAGAAAGGCCGAACTCGCCCGCGGCGCTGTAGAACTGCGCGAGCTCCGGGCCGAAATTCTGGTAATACATGCCGGCGCCGGCCCGGATGGAAGTGCTTCCATCCCCGAACAGTTTGTTCCGCCAGCCCGAAGCGGAACGCGGTGACCAGGCAACGCCCAGGCGGGGCGCGAAATTCTTTGTCTGCGTGCCGTAGAGGCCCGATCTACCGTAAAAGGACCCGGCCGGGCCGAAGCCGATGAGCCCGCCGCCGAGCACTTGATTGTCCGGAATTCCTTTATACATGTCCGCCTGACGCTGGTTGAACCAGGTGCCGATGTTCACGTTCGGCGTGACCTCTTGCCCGGACGTTTCGGTCATCGGGGTCATGAGTTGATAGTTCAAACCGTAGGTAATCGAAAGGTTGCGGCGCGCCTTCCAGGTGTCCTGAAAGAAGAAGTTATAGTTGTTGGTCGCCCAGTGGCGGACGATCGGCTGGTTTTGTCCGAGTTCGGTCGCGCTCGAAGCCCCAACCGAGTAATTGAACGAACCATCCACTTCGCTCTCAATACCCATCAGCGCCGCCAGCGGGAAATCGTAGGCGTGAGCGAAGGCGGAATTCACCGCGGGATAGACGTCGCCGGCGGTGCAGTTGGACAGGCCCTGGGCGTTGCAAGCGGGATTCAGAAAATCGCTGTCGTTCGCAAACCCTCCGGCGCTGATCCAATCGGCATTGGTGAGCGAGTCGCTGAAAACGCCGTTGAAGTTGTAGCTGTTCAGGCGGGAGAGCAGAAAATTGATGCCGAACTGGAAGCTGTGCGAGCCTTTCGCCCAATCCACCGTATCCGCGATATTGTGAACCGGGGCGGTATTGCCCGAGGAATAGTTAATGTCCTGGTTTAAGTCGCGCATTTGAACCCACGGCTGATTCGAATCGCCGTTAAGGCCGAAACTGTCGCGCGTGAGGCCGTAGCGGAACGTGTTCACCAGGTGCGCGCCCCACAGGCTGGTATAGCCGGCGACGAACCCTTTGGCTAGATCTACCGTGGTATATTGCGGCGCGCGCCCGGGAAGGAACGGAGCGCCGCCTGTAGGAACGTCGCGGTCGTCGACTCCCGTACCCCGGAAGAAAAGCGTGTGGTTCTTGCTGAGGTTGAAATCAATACGGCCGATGAACCATTGATCGCGGTTGGTCGTCGGAGTGGAAAAACGGTATCCGGCGAAGTTGGGAGCGTCGCCAAAATTGAGATCGTTCGCGCGGGGATAGGTATGGAAATAGGCGAGCACTCCCGGGCTGGGTCCGATGCCGAGCGGATCCATTTGCGCAAGCTGGGATGGACCGAGTGCGTAATTGCCGGGCGCAATCGGGTAACTCTTGCCGCTGGCTCCCGCAACCGTTGTGCCCGGACATGCCGATGCACTGGCGCATTGATATTGGATGATGCCGTCCTGCAGCAAGGGGCCGGGAACGCTTTGTTCCACGCTCTCGCCCTGGTTAAAGCGGTGGCCCTCGTAGTTGAAGAAAAAGAACAGACGGTTCTTCCAGATCGGTCCGCCAATCGTCGCTCCGTAGTCGTTCCAGACCAGTTGCCCTGGCCGGTTGGGCTGGTTCGCGGAGAGCTGGCTGCTCTTGATGAAAAAATCGTTCGCCTCGCCGAGTCCATTGCGATTGAACTCGTAGGCCGATCCGTGAAAGCTGTTCGTGCCGCTCTTGGTTACCAGAGCGATCTGGGCCCCGGAAGAACGGCCCTCCCCGGCGCCGTAGTTGGACGTCGTGACGCGGAACTCTTCCACCGAGAACGGCGTCGTCGGCAGGACTCCGTCGAATGCGAAGCCTTGAAACTCATTGTTGTTGCTGACCCCGTCGAGCGTGATGTTATTTTGGTCGCTGCGTTCGCCGTTGACCATGCCGGCGCGTGTATCGTAACTGTCTTCGAGCAGATTCTCGCCGTTGAAGGCGACGCCCGGCTGCAGGCTGAGCAGCAGCACGTTATTCTCAAACGGCAGGGGCAGGTTCTCGATCGCGGATGCGTCCATGGTGAGGCCCACGCTGGCATCGGTGGTATTCAACCGCGGCGCTTCGGCGGTGACCGACACGGTTTCGGTCGCCGCGCCCACCTTCAGCTGGATATCCAGAGTGGCCGGCAACTCCACACGCAGGGCCACTCCGCTCTGCTCATATTTGTTGAAGCCCTTGGCTTCCACCATTACCTTGTAGGTTCCGGGGAGCACTTCGGCGAACAGATAGCCGCCATCCGCGCCGGTCGTAGTGGTGCGGCTGAAGCCGGTCGCCGAGTTCACCACGGTCACTTGCGCGTGGCCAATCGAAAGCCCGGAAGGGTCGGTGACGGCTCCCCGCAGCGAACTGGTCGCCTGCCCCCAGGCCGCAGATGCCCACAGAAGAAGACAGAAAACGACAACGGTCAACACTCTCTTCATGGCGCCCCTCTCGTATCTGTTTTGGCAGAGTGAATCAAGATCCGGCTTTTCTAGAACTTTCGCCTGGCGCTCAGGCGAAAGACCCCGTGGCGAACCTGTATACCTGCCGCCAATCGTCGTTGTCAACCTAAAATGTTTCCAAAGTGAAACATTTGTTTCTCCGCTCGCGCGGCGCGGATCCATGAAAGCCGGCCGGCGGGCGGGCATATCGATTGGGCGCTCGTCTTACGGGCGCACGGGCCGCAGGGCTGGTCCGATCCTCGATCGGGTCCTTGATTGGATGGAGGATGCGAGCTGGGACCCGTTCCGGGACGACTCCATGGGGAATCAGCCCGCGTACCAGCGGTACCCGTGCCGCTGCTCCTGATCGACTTTCTTAAGAATGGCGAGGGTGCGGGCCCGGCGGTGATGGGCGCACAGGGTGAAGAGGATATTGATGAAGCTGACCGGCGCCACGTAGGAGTTGCTGACCGGCGCCTCCACCGAGGTCAGGAATGACTGGTTGGCAAAGCGCGCAAGGGGCGAGACGAACGTATCGGTGACGCCGACGCAGAAGGCGCCATTGGCGCGTGCGCGTTCGAGTCCCTCGACGGTTTGGCGCAGGCCGCGGCGGAAGCTGAGCGCGATGACCACGTCTTTTCTGCCGACGGTGCGAACGGCATGCACGGTTTTTCCGGGTGTGGTGGCGCTCACCACCGGCAAGCCGAGCAGCGTTAACTTGTAGTCGAGAAATTCGACGAGCGCCGCGGCCATGTCGCCGCCGATGAGGAGAATCTGCCGCGCGCGGTGGATCTTTTCGACCACCGCCACCAGCTGCTCCATGTCGAGCGTATTGCGCAGGGTCTGCAAATTCTGCAGGTCCTGTTCGAGGGCTTTCCGGGCGTGGGAAACCGAGTCGGAGCCGTTCGAACCCGCTATCTGCATGCCCTGCAGCGAGGTGGCATTCGCAATCGAGAGTTCGTGAAGATAGGATTTGAAGTTCTTGTAGCTCTCAAAGCCCATTCCCTGCACGATTCTCATCACCGTGGCCGGATCGGTATCGAGCTTTTCCGCCAGGTCTCTCACGCTCAGAAGCACGTAATCGCGGGGATTTTCCTGCACCGGCCGGATTAACTCCTGGCGTTTCTTGTGAAGTCTGGCAATCCGTTCTCCAAAGCTCAACGAGCCCTGGCTGAGCATGGGACCAGGCGCGGGTTCCACGAGACACTCCTTCGGAGAGGGCAATCGACAGAGTGTAACATTTGTTTCGACACGGGGTGCTTCGACGGGCAGGCCTGTCCAGACAGGCAGGGACACCGTAACGTCGGGGCCTGACAGGCCGGAAAAGACAGGTTCGATGATTCCCGACAGGCGTGGCAGAGTAAGCTGCTTGAAAGCGTCAAGAAATTACCCGCGGCTCCCCGCTCGCGGCGTCGAAAGGGGACGGGCTTGAAGCCAGGCGCGCCTCCTATTTTGTCGACCTCAAGACCGCCGTGTTGCGTTCGTCGCCGGCTATGATCCGGTAAAACCTCTTGAGGTCGTCGGCCTTGCTTACCGGGACGCTTAACTCCTTGATCTCAAACCTGCGGGTATAGCCGATCACGTTGCCTTTGACCTCGGTTTTCGAGTGATAACTCGCGAAGCTGAAATCGGCGTCGACCGGCGGAGGCAAATCGTCCACCACATAGCCGGGCGGCAGCGTGATCTCGAATGTGTCGGTGTCTTCGGCCGGCCCGTCAAATTCGATCGGGAAACGCCGCGGTTCGCTGGTTTCGAGGATCCCGTCGGCCTCGATGCCGAGGACGCGCGGGCGCACCAGCAACAGGCCGCCGGCGTTCTTGGCGTAGCGCGCGGCTTCAAAGGAATAGTTGAACCCGAAGGGCTGGTCGGTCGCCTGGAGGTTGACCAGCAGGGCTCGGGTGATGTGGAAGCTGGATAAGGACCCGGCAAGCAGCGCTTCGATCGGCTTGATCCGGTCCGCGTTGTTCGTCAGGTGGAGCAGCCGCATCCGTTCTTGCCATGCTCTGTCGCCCAGCCTCTGCTCCGTGATCGTGCCCGTCAGAGTGCCTTCGGTATCGAGCGAAAGCGTGCCGCTGCGCTCGATCTTGTTCAGCCTGGCCGCGAGCCTCGGCAGCTCCACCAGTTCGCCGCCCTCGGGAGCGACGAGGAGCCCGTAGTTTTCCTGGAGGTAGCCTCCAATCTGGCCAAAGGGGACGACGTCGTTGGTGGGATCGAAAAACAGGAGGGTGCCGAGTCTCGGGTCCTCCAGGGTCGCAGCGAGCGAGGGATCGGATGGCCGGCCGGGAAGCTGAATGGCGAGAATGACGTGATTGAATCCGCTGCCGTAGGCAGGCGTATCGGGGCCGACGGACCCGCGTTCGCTGTTGATGACAACATAGTAGGAGTCGATCCCCGCCGCCCGTAAGAGCGCGGCCATCAGCGTGGCCTTGTCCTTGCAGTCCCCGTAGCGGTGGGAAAATACGTCGGCAGCGGGATGCGGCTGCATGTTTCCGATTCCCAGTTCGATCGCTACATAACGGATGTCGTGCTGGACGAACTGGGCTATGGCTCTCATTTTGTCAACCGGCGTTAAGGCTGCGGCCGTCAGCTCCCCTGCCTTCTTGTTGATCTCGGGCGACGCATCCGTGCGGCCCCGGGTCAATTCCCGATACCAGGTACCCATCTCCTGCCAGTTGGTAAAGCCCTTGTTGCCCGGCCCGCCCGGAGGAAACAGGTACACGATCATCGCTCCCGCGACCCCGGGCAGGGGAGGCATTTCGCTCTCTTGGCGGATTCCCGCCACGTCGCTCAGGGTCCATTCCCAGCGATTGCCGTTTCGTGCGGGTTTGAGTTCAGCATGGTTCCGGTACGCCGCCTTGTATTCCCAACCCGCGGGCAGCTCGAGCGAGTAATGGGCCTCGCGCACGGGAATCACATCCTGAAAAAACCAGCTATCCTGCAACACGAGAGGTTGTTCTTCGATTTCGTATTCGTAGCCGACGATGTTGCCAGGATCGGCAGCAGGAATTCGGATCCCTTTCGCCTTCTCATCGGTGATCAGCTCGCTGCCTTCAATCTTGGGAATGGAAACTTCGACGGCTTCCTTGTCCCGCACCTCGTAATCTTTGCCCTGCGCCGGAATCGACCAGCCGCGAAGGCCTGTGACTCTCTCGCTCGGGGAACTGAACGGAACAAACGCATAGCCGCGTTCGCGGCCACCCGGGCGCAGGATCTTATAGGCCTGGCGTACGCTGATCCTGATTTTTTGCTGCGATTCGACGGCGATGTTGCGCTCGGAGTAGAGCAGGACGGCATCGGTCTTCTCGTCGTGCTGGGGGAGCTGCGCGTTTACCAGGGCATGCATCCACGGCGGGGCATCGCCGGCCGCGGCCGGTTGACAAGCTCCGAGAAAACCAAAGCTGAAAAAGACTGCTTCGAGCGCCCGCTTAATTGCTCGCCCTCGACCCGATCGGTTGCAATACAACCTGTTCCTCATCGCCCGTCCTCACCGCCTGAAAGAAATTTCTGAGCGCCGGATAGTATTTACGGTCCAGCGCTACCAGATCGACATTCAGTTTCCGGCTCAGGTGCACCGTGTTCTTGTTGTTTTCGACCTTCAACACGTAACGCGCTGCTTTTGCATCCCGGTCGAGCGCAGCTGGAACGGTCGCAACTTCCCAGCCGAGCGGCAGGTTGATGGTGACCTCGTCGAGTTTTTCCGAAGGGAATTCAAAGCAGATAGGATGAACCCGGGCTTCGTGTTCGAAGACGTTCCGTTCGCCTGCGCTGAACAGTCCAACCGGGAGCAGCGCTCTGTGCCCCGCTCCGGAGACCCAGCCGGGTATTTTCAACTTATATTCGGCCACCAGGGAGGCGGAGGAACTCCTCCAGTCCGGCTGGTTGGTCAGCTGGATTTCGCTTGCCGCGGGCACATACTCCTTGGCCTCGTCTTCGAGAAACGTCCGGCGATCGGTTTCGTCCTGGTTTCGCTCCTCGAGGCGCCGCTTCATGGCTTCAAGGCCGGTAAAAGTAACGCTGAGTGTGCCTTCAAGGTCTCCGTTCAGAGAAAGGTTGAGCTTGGCGGTGCGGGAGATCCGGGAGGCCGAGCTTTCGGGCACCGGCGTCTCGATCCAGGCGCCGCCGTCCTTGTCAAGACGCAGGCCGGTGACGCCGGTCTCGGGCCACTCCAGCATTCCGAAAGGAGTAAACGCCGCGCCGGGGTCGAAAAACAGGTCTTTGCCATTCAGCTTCACGACCACGAGATTCGCATCCAGCTTGTGATCGTCCATCAGGTTCGGATTAAAGAAATAGTGGTTGCGATCCGACGCCATCACGCCGTAGGCTTCAAACCCCGCGGCCCGGACCAGCCCCAGGAACAGCCAGGTCAGTTGTCTGCCATCGCCGTATCCCCGTTTCCAGAGGTCTTCCACGTTGGAGGGTTCCTTTTCCTTTTCCCGCTTCTGTTCCTGCTCGGTCTTCTCGACTTCGAAGGACGTGTTGCGCAACTGCTGTACTTTGGCATAGATCTTTTCGAGCTTTACCTCCGGCGGGTCGGCGGGAGAGACAATCTGGGCGACCGCCTCTTCCATCGCCTTGCGCTTGCCGACAAATGCCTCGACCGAACCATTCAGCTTTTTGCCGCGAGTTTTCCAGAATTGGGCGGGGTCGTTTTGCGGCCGGTCCTCGGAGTAGGTGAAATCAACCCGCGACTTCAGTTCGTCCGCTGGGGGCATATAGTCTTCGGTCTCAAAGGCGGGAATATTCCTGGCCTCCAGGCGAACGATGTGATCCGCCGGGTCTTGCTTGGGAGCCGTCGAGGTGGCAGGCAAACCCTGCCAGCTCCAGCGGACGTTTATGTTACTGTTTGAGCCCCTGTAAGGCTTGAGCGAGAACTTGGCGTGCTTGGTGAACAGTTCGTCGCTCAGTATCCAGTGTGAGTCGTAAACGTAATTTTCGCTGAGATCGAACGTGTAGTAATACTCGATGACGCTCCCCACCTCAACGTCGGGCAGGGTAAAGGTTTTCGCCATGTAGCGAACGCCCTTTCCCTTGACGATGGCTTTATCGAAGACTTTCCCGTCAAAGTTCACGATCGACCCGTCGGGGCGGATCGTCCGCCCGTGAACGTTCCCAAGGTTATTGCCCTTCTCTTTGAAGAACGGGATCTCTATGTCCGCATACTTGCGTCCTTCTTCTTTCAGGACCTTGATGCGGAAGTAATTGTCTTGGTGCGCGGTGTTGCCGCTGTCATCGCGGTTCACCTCGCGATAGAGGAGGATGGCGGGAGCTCCCGGGGCGAGCGGTTCGGAGGTCATCTTCAGCTCATCCGGTGAAACCGGCTGGAAACCCTGAGCGAGCAGGGAATTCGGGTAAGCCAGGGCCGCGGCCAACCCTGCGGTGGACAAGAGAAAGACCAGGGAGAACGACGGGCAACGGGAGGACCGGTTTCGGCTCACAGCGTACCTCGCAAAATATGGCTTAAAGGGGCGCCGGATAAAAATCCGGCTGCTTACGTTACGCGGGGGAGCACGAAGATAGTACAGACGGCGGGAGTCCGTCAACCGAAAAGATGCCCTGGAAGGAATGTGCGCCGGTGTTCTCCCCGGGCTCAAATCCTGGGGAGAGGACCGGAGCGATCAACCGGCGGCGGCTTTTTTCCCGGCCTCCGGTTCGCGGCGGGCGCGGTTCGGCGGCAGCCCGGCGTCGCGAATTTTATAAAGCAGGGCGCGATAGCTGATGTTCAGGGTCTTTGCCGCCTGCTTGCGGTTCCAGTGATGATTGTGCAGCACCTTGAGGATGATCCTGCGCTCGAGCTGGCGCGTGGCCTGGCGGGTCAGTTTCTTGAGCGAGATCGGGCCGTCCAGGTTGATCTCGGAGGCGAGGAAGTCGGTCTCGTGCGGTTCGAGATCGTTGCTGACCACGTCTTCGGTGCCCAGGATCACGTACCGCTTGGTGAGGTTTTCGAGCTCGCGGATGTTCCCGGGCCAGTGGTATTTTTCGAGCGTTTCCATCAGCTCGGGTGAAAGCGGGCGGGCGCGGCAGTTGTATTTGCGGTTGTAGTGATCGAGAAAATAATCGATCAAGTTTCGAATGTCGGAACGCCGCTCGCGCAGCGGCGGCATGTGGAGGTTGACGACGTTGATGCGATAGAACAGGTCCTGGCGGAAGCTGCCGCTCGCGATCTCTTCCTCCAGTTTGCGGTTGGTTGCGCAGACGATGCGCACTTCCACCTTCTTGTCCGCCTGCGCGCCGATGCGGCAGAACTGACCGTCCTGCAGCAGCTGCAGCAGCTTCGATTGCAGGGACATGTCGAGCTCGGAGATTTCGTCGAGGAAAAGCGTTCCCCGGTGAGCCAGTTCGACACGCCCGGGTTTCGAGCCGTAGGCGCCGGTAAATGCCCCGCGCTCGTATCCGAACAGTTCGCTCTCGAGCAGGGTTCCGGGAATGGCCGGACAGTTGACCTTCACGAACGGGCCGGACTTCCACGGCGACCAGCAGTGGACGAGCCGGGCGATGATATCTTTCCCGGTTCCGCTTTCGCCATGGATCAGTACCGGGACGTTCGCGGCGGCAACCTTGTCGAGGCGCGAACGCAGCGCCTGCATCGTATCCGACTGCCCGAAGACGACCGACTCGGGAGGAATTTCACCCACCGACTGCGCGAGTGAACTAACAGGATTTACCAGCGTGCTCGACATTGTCTTGGCTGACCTCTCTAGCCGGGTTGTCAATGTAGCACCCGGCGCACCAAACCTGGTGCAGGCGAGAATTCGGAGGTTCGCAAAGCGCTAACTGGATTCAACTGAGGTACTTAGGTTTGCTGTCGAGGCCGGGACGAAGCCGGCGGGGGAGCGGAGAACCGGCTTGTTGAGGAGACGGGCTTATGGGAAAACACTTTCACATTTGAAGAAGACGCTTTCCGTTGCCGCGCGGTCGTCGCTGTTTCGGGGGGGAAGAGCGGCTGCACGAAGCGCACCCCGATCAGATTGTAACCTTCGCCATGAGTGATGCGAACCACCCGCGCGCGCAGGTTGCGCGCATGCTTGCGGACGGCGACGGCGGGCGGCAAAGGGGCGCTCGGAATCTCCAGCGACACCTGCGCCGATGGCTTTACCGCGCCGTGAAGCGCAACCAAGGCCCCGCCGGCCGAGATGTTCAGGGCGGTGGCGAACTCAAGAAAGTCCTTGCCATTTCGGTCGCGGCTGCGCACGAACAATGGGATGGGCAGAGGCAGTCTCGCCCACCGGCGGCGCTCAACACTTGGTTTTCGGCGAACCACTTACGCCCCCCCTTTTGTGAGGCTTTATACCCAGCCGCACCTTAACTGCCAAACTACGAGGCTTACCCCGCGGCTTTCCGCACCAGAAGGGCGGTTTCTTGACTATTTCGACGATTCAACGTGGTTTTTTCTCATCCAAGCTCCGAGCTCGTCGCGGTTTGTAAGGCCAATTTTGGGGTCATTGCCGCCAATAATTGGAAAGACTTTACCGAAAGTGTAAACTCTTTTGCATTTCCGATTGACTTGGGAGAGCTTTGTACCCTAGCATCTTGGTACGGTTCGGGCGGTTCTCGCCGGGATCTGTTTTCCTCCCCTTCGTCGATTAGTAACTCGATTATTCATATGCCCCAACCTTCTGCACCACCCAAGGAAGTTGTTCCGGCGAAGGGTTCGAGCCGTCAGTCCGTTCTCGAAACCGGGGAACTGCATGAGTTTTCACAACTTCAGGAGCGGTATTTAAGAACTGCCAACGCCCTCGCCTCGGCGGCGCACGACCTGAAGACGCCGCTTTCGATTTTGAATGGATACATCGAACTGCTCTCGAGCGAAAAGTTAGGCGGGCTGAACGAGCGGCAGCGGGAAGTGCTTAGCGACATGCGCCTCAACGGCGAGCGGCTCCAGCGCTACATCCAGGACTTCCTTAGTTTTACTGCGCTTGAAACCGGAGATCTCAAGGTTAGGTTTGAGCCGGGAAACATGAACCTCTGTCTCTCGGAGGTTTGCCGGTTGTGGTCCCCGCGGTTTCAGGAAAAAGGGCTGGCGCTTTATTTTCTCGCCAACGAAAAAGTGCCTCAATTTCCTTTCGACGCTCCAAAAATCGAGCGGGTCATATCCAACCTTGTCGAGAATGCATCTAAGTTCACGCCTGCGGGAGGAACCGTCTGGCTTCATGCCGAGCCGCACATGTGGGAGCGGCGCTCGGTGGCCAAATCGCCTGTCGCGCAGGAGCGGCGCCGGCGTCCGCTGACCCAGCCGAATTCGGTGAAGGTCAGCGTTTCCGACACCGGCCCGGGGATTCCTCCGGAGTATCACCTGGAAATTTTCGATGACTTCTTCCGGCTGCCCACGAACGAGAAGGTTGAAGGCATGGGCCTGGGCCTGTCGATTGCCAGGCGCCTGGTCTTGGGCATGGGAGGAAAGATCTGGGTAGAGAGCGAGCCAGGAGCAGGTTGCAAATTTTCTTTCATTGTTCCGTTCAGTCCAGCACCTGCTGAGCAGGAAGGAAAAAGATGACAACCGAAAAATGCAGAATTTTACTGGTTGACGACGAACCCGGCATGCAGCGTTATATCAAGACGCTGCTCGAAGTCGACGACCACCAGGTCGAGCTGGCATCGACTGGCGAACAGGCCCTCGAACTGGTTGACAAGGGCATGCAGCCGAATCTGGTGCTGCTCGATCTAGTCATGCCCGGAATCGACGGTCTGGAGACGCTTGAGGGGCTGCGCCGCATTCAACCGAGCGTGAAAGTGGTCATGCTCTCGTGCGTGAACGACACCAAGAAAGTCGTACAGGCGATCCGCCTGGGCGCAGTGGATTACATCACCAAGCCCTTTCAGAAGGCCGAGCTCGACGCCGTCGTCGACCAATGTCTCGGAACCAACCAGCAGCACTACGCGGGTGAAGTCGAGGAGGTGGGCGAGGAGACCTTTTTCGTTGCCGCCAGCCCCAATATGCGCAAGCTGCGGTCGCAGGCCGCCTTGGTGGCCAACGTGGACATTCCCGTGCTGATGCTCGGCGAAAGCGGCACCGGCAAGGAGGTCATGGCGCGCCTGGTTCACAAGCTTTCGCCGCGCGCTCACCGCACCTTCCTGAAGGTGAACTGCGCGGCCGTCCCGGCCGACCTGCTCGAAAGCGAACTGTTCGGCTATGAGGCCGGCGCCTTCACCGGCGCGACCCACTCCAAGCCGGGAAAATTCGAGCTTTCAAACAAAGGCACCATCCTGCTCGACGAGATCGGCGAGATGCCGCCTTCGCTCCAGGCCAAACTCCTGCACGTGCTGCAGGACCAGCAGTTTTCCCGCCTCGGCAGCCGCTCGGTGATCCGCGTGGACGTGCGCATCATCGCCGCCACCAACGTCAACATTCCCGAGGCGCTTGCAACCAAACGCCTGCGCGAAGATCTCTACTACCGGCTGAACGCATTCACCTTGCAGATCCCCCCGCTGCGCGAGCGCACCGAAGAGATTCCCATTCTGCTGAAACATTTCATGACCCAGCTATCGGAACAGTATGCGCGGCCGCCGCTCGCCTATTCGCCGGAGCTGTTGCAGGCCTGCGCCAGTTATGCCTGGCCGGGAAATCTTCGCGAGCTGAACAATTTCGTCAAGCGCTTTCTGGTGCTCGGCGATGAAAAACTCGCCATCAACGAGCTCAAGCCGCGCACGGACGGTTCGGGCGGGGAATTCGAACCCGTTCTTCCGCGCACACCCGAGCCTGTCGGGGGACTGAAGTCCCTGGCGCGCAATGCCAAAGACGGCGCCGAGGCCGAGGCCATCGCGCGGGCGCTCGATGAGACCAACTGGAACCGCAAGCAGGCGGCCGCCCTGCTGCAGATCAGCTACAAGGCCCTCCTCTACAAAATCCGCCAGTACGGCGTCGCCAAGAGCTCGCAGAAGTTTTCGGCCGGCGTCTGATCGCGGTCGCGACGGCGGCTCCGGGGAGGTTCGTCCGGGGCGGCCTTCTGTTTTCTTAAACTTACCGTCGGAAGAAAAAATTAATAATAGGTTGGTGTTTATTTGAGATTACAATGCAGTCTTGCGGCTGTTGCCTTATGGAGTCTTCAAGGAAGGTGTCCACCCTGCAGGCGCGGGGTCCTGAAGTTTTGCATCCGGGAGAACTCTCTCTCCGGCGCCGGATCCCCCGCATCCTGGTCGTAGACGACAACGTCAATACGATGTCGCTGATGCAGGACCTGCTTTCTTCGCGCGGCTACGATGTGGTCGCCGTGCCCGACGCCACCCAGGCGGAAGCGGAGATTCTCCGCCGCCCCCCCGACCTCGTCCTTTCCGACGTGGTCATGCCGGGCAAATCCGGCTACGAACTCTGCCGCGAACTGAAGGAGAATCCCGCGACCCGGCTGATTCCTTTTGTTCTCATTACCGGACTCGCCGAGCGCGAGGACCGGGTGCGCGGAATCGAGGCGGGCGCGGATGACTTTTTGAGCAAGCCGATCTTTCCCGAAGAGCTGTTTGCGCGCGCCAAGTCGCTGATCAAGCTGAAAGAGTTCACTGACGAGCTCGAATCCGCGGAGAGCGTTCTGTGCACGCTGGGTTTAAGTGTTGAGAGCCGCGATCCCTATACCGAAGGCCATTGCGAGCGCCTGGCGGAAAATGCCAGCAACCTGGGCCGTCATCTGGGCCTTGACGAAGAAGAGATCACCGCCTTATGGCGCGGGGGATATCTGCACGACCTCGGCAAGATCGCCGTGCCCGACGAGATCCTGAAGAAGGGGGCCAATCTGGACGCCGAGGAATGGGCGGTCATGCGCCGCCATCCCGTCACCGGCGAAAATATCTGCCGCCCGCTCAAGTCGCTGCGTCTGGTGTTGCCCATCATCCGCAATCACCACGAGCATTTCAACGGAACCGGATACCCGGACCAGTTGGTCGGAGAAGAAATTCCCCGTCTCGCCCGCATTCTTCAGGTGGTGGATGTCTACGATGCGCTTCGGACCACGCGCCCCTATAAGCCCGCTCTGACACACGAGCAGGCCTCGGCAACCATGCGCGAAGAGGCGCGTGCCGGTCTCTGGGATCCCATGCTGGTCGACTGTTTTCTCAGCATGCTCGATCAGCAGAAGCGGGTCGCCTAAGCCCGAATCCCTCAGCCCAACCGCGGCGCCCGCAGCGTGATACCTTTTTGTGATAGTCGCATGCTCAACTCTCAGTTGAACTCGACTCGTCCCCCGGCGGATGCCTAAATACAGCCTAATCATTCCCGCATACAACGAAGGCGCCCGGCTCGGCGTGACCCTTGACCGCGTGCTGAGCCACCTGGCCGTCGATGAGTGGGACGCCGAGATTATCGTCGTGAATGACGGGTCCAAAGACGCCACGGCGGACCTGGTCCGGGCTCGCGCCGGGCGAAATGCCCGGCTGCGATTGATCGAGAACCCGGGCAATCGCGGCAAGGGATACAGCGTGCGCAATGGAATGCTCAACGCGGCGGGCGAGATCCTCCTCTTCAGCGATGCCGACCTTTCGGCGCCGATTGAACAGGCGGCAAAGCTCTTCGATGCGATCGCGTCGGGCTTTGACGTAGCGGTTGGATCGCGCTGGCTCGAGCCCGACTTGCAGGCGCACCGCCAATCGCTCATGCGGCAGTTGTACGGTCGAAGTTTCAACCTGATGCTGCGAATTCTGCTGGGCCTGAAATTCAAGGACACGCAGTGCGGCTTCAAGGCCTTCAGCCGCAGCGCGGCGCATAAGCTGTTTCGCTTGCAGACGATCGAGGGCTGGGGGTTTGATGCGGAACTGCTTTACCTTGCCGGCCGCCTGGGTTTAAAGGTCAAAGAAGTCCCGGTAGTCTGGTCCGACCAGGCGGGAACACGAATCCACCCGCTTCGCGACGGCATCCGCATGCTCGGCGAGGTGCTCGCGATCCGCCGCAATGCGCTCCTGGGAAGATATCCGCGGGACGAGGCTAGGCCGCAACCGAGCCGGAGTAATCGTTAGCCCTTACGCCCACTCCCGATTGTCTGTCGAAAACCAGCGTCATTTTCGTGGCGCAGTCTTGGCACAGCCAGAAGAACTCCAGACGCCGTATGGGTTTCCCGGGCTCGCCATCCTGGCCCATAGCGCGGCGGCGTTCTCGTCCGGTTGAGGTTTCTATGCGGAAAAGCTTTCCCTGGTTGAAATAGCGAAACGAAGCCAGGCAATCAGGGTTGGCGCATTTTGACACCATGGCACGCGCCTCCATTTAGAAACTTTATTTCCCCTTTTGACATTTATGCTCTCGTGAATGTTAAAAATCAAGGGATTCAGAAACTCAGGCTGTGGAAATCATGAAAAATTCACAGCCGGTTAATGAGGGAAGCAACATAGCCGGCCCCGAAGCCGTTGTCGATGTTGACCACGCTTACATTCGAGGCGCAGGAATTCATCATGCCGAGCAGGGCCGCGACTCCCTCGAACGACGCGCCATAGCCCACGCTTGTGGGTACGGCAATCACCGGTACTCCCACCAGGCCGCCCACCACGCTCGGCAACGCCCCCTCCATGCCGGCGCACACAATCACGACCCGCGACTGGCTTATGGCGCGAGCGTGCGAGAGCAGGCGGTGGATGCCGGCGACCCCTACGTCATAGAGCCGCTTGACCTTGTTCCCCATCAGTTCGGCGGTAAGCACGGCCTCTTCGGCCACGGGAATGTCGCTTGTGCCCGCTGAGATGACCGTGATCAGGCCTTTGCCATAACATGCCTGGTCCCGGCGCAGCACGATGGCCCGGGCATCCTTTTCAAATCGCACGCCCGAAACGACTTTCTTTACAGCTGCGAATTGCTCCCGGCTGGCACGGGTGGCAAGGACGTTCCGGCCATGCCGGGCCAGGCGCTTGAAAATACCGGCAACCTGAGCCGGGGTTTTACCGGATCCGAAAATCACCTCCGGCAGGCCTGAACGCAAAGCGCGGTGATGGTCCACCTTGGCAAACCCCAGGTCTTCGAATGGAAGATGCCGCAGCTCGGCTATGGCTTCGTCAGGCGTGAGATTGCCCTGGCGGACTTCTTCAAGAAGCTTGCGTATCGATTCAGGATTCAAAGCCCGTTCTTGCTCCCGCGCTGGCGCCCAGCCTAAGCTGCCAGCCTAAGCTGCCAGCCTAAGTAAGAGTAGCACTGCCGTTGGCAGCCCCCGGCCCTTTTCGACCACCGCCATTCTCGAGTGTCTGCGGGCGGCGAATCCCATCGAGGTTGACTCGCACGTCTTCGCTGCCTATGCTCAAACTCGAGTAAGCGGGCTGGGCGGCGGGCTGGCTCGTCCGTTTCTCCCGATTCACGGGTCGATTGGCAAACTCTCTTCAAAATCTGACCGTCGCCACCACCGGCGCAAGCGGTGCAGTTTTCCTGCGCCACCTGCTTTCGCTTGTCGAAGCGGATGCTCGCGTTCAGACCGTGAACTTCATCGCCTCTGACGGCGCCCTGCGCGTGATGGCCGAAGAACTCGGCATCCGCGGGCGCAACAAGCTCGTGGACCAATTGCTCGGCCACGCGTCCCGCAAATTCCACCCGCAAGCGAATGCCGATATCGGGGCCAATGTGGCGAGCGGCAGCTATCCCTCGGATGCCATGATCGTTCTCCCCTGCAGCGTCGGCACGCTGGCGCGGATCGCGAACGGAACCGCCTCGCACCTGATCGAGCGTGCGGCCGATGTCTGCTTGAAGGAGAAGCGTCCGCTGGTTCTATCGGTTCGCGAAGCCCCGCTCACGAAAATTCACATTCGCAACATGTACCGGGCAGCAGATGCGGGGGCGACCATCTTTCCGCTCATCCCCGCCTACTATTTCCGTCCCGCCACGCTTGACCAACTGGCGCACGAGTTCGCCTGCCGCGTCCTGGCGCATGTCGGCCTCGCGCAGAAGAGCGCCTACCGGTGGAAGGGATAAAACCTGGCGCCCAAGGTGCTCTTTGTCCATGAAGTGCTCTTACTATGAAGTGCTCTTACCTGGAGTTGTCGAGCCAGACATTCCGGCGATCTTTGCCGCAACCAGTTGTTGGTGTCGTGGTCTGTGCAATGGGGAGGGGAAGGATGAAATCGTCGACGCCACGATGCAGGGGGAAGTCTGACGGACCAAGTCTGACCGAAAGAAAGAAGAGAATCCGACTCCCTTCGGCGTCGGACTTCAACTGGGAACGTGCACGACGATGTCCAGCTGCGACGGTATGGGCATGCCATCACGAGTGGCCGGCTTGTACTTGAATTCACGAATTGCCGAGAGCAACGTCTTCTGAATTGGCCCATCTACCAGGCCGGAGACAATGTGCGCCTCAGCCACCCTGCCCTCAACATCGATTGTGATCTCCACGGTTACGAACTGCTCAAAATGGGGCGGCAGTCGGTCAGGCGAGATGAAGGGAGTCTCTCCCGCCATCCGGACCGGGAGTTGATAGTCGTGGCCTGGATAGAACCCGTAGATCTGGCGAAACCTGAGAGCGTGGCTGAGGGCTGCTGTTGCGCGTCTCGCCTCTTTCCGGAGGGTCTGTGCAGGCGTACCTGCAAGGACCGGCCCGACTTTCGGTACGCGCGGCGGCCGTGTCCTTGCGTGCAAGCGAGCTGCCCCGCGGGCGCCTGGCGCCGGCTTGAGAACCAGGGGAGAGGATCCCGAGACACTTTGCATGTCTTGATAGGGGTGGCGGGTGATATGAACTCCTTTCCTGTGCCAGGTCAGGAGGAGTAGTAAGGCAAGTTGGGCAAGGATTGCCAGCAGGAGCGCAGACGTCGAAGGGACCCGAGTCCATCTTACGACCATCCACCGCTGATCTCGCACCTGGTCGTGAGCGTTCATCCCCTATTGTCAACCACCTTCCCGGCTACTTAGGAGGAGAAGATAAGTATACTTGCATTCACGTCGAGGACCTGCCAGTCATACGGTGCGGGCTCACCCTCTCTCTTGCCCGGGGGGACAGTTCCGCCCTTCTCGAGAGACCTTGATTTGTTTCTTCGAAAACAGGCGTGCACCTGGTTGCTTCGATAGGGACAGGCGCCGTCCGTGCCTCCGGAGAAACGTCTGTGGTGTGCAGCGGCAGCTGCTGTACCCGGTCCACAGCAGCTTGGGGATGACGAGATTGATTTTCAACCCGTCGTTTCGCTGGTGCCCGGGGCGTAGCGCATTCAGGTTGTGCCCTCACCCGAAGAAGCGTAAGCGCATGGAAGAATTCTTCAGCGGGCTGAAGATGTCAGGCTGGCCTACGGCCATCGCCTCTCTTGCGAAACGCGAGACATGCAATCTATCTGGGCCCTGCGGAAGTAGAGAAAGCGGCCCGACCGCTTCTTCTGATTCTTTTGGCCCTTTCTCTTTGCACAACGAGAAGGAAAATGACGATTCGGTTTCCTCCATGGGGGCAAAGCCGGTGGTTCGACGGCGGCGCGGACCCATCGGCTGGTTCGGGGGGACTGGCGTGCGAGTGTTTCAAGCCGCAATTCGGTAGTGGTTCAGCCGATCATGGGGCGGTTGAGTGTTTCGGGAGTAAGGTTCGGCGCGAACGTGCGTGAATCGATAATCGCGATAGTTGCCGGGATTACCTTCTTTTCCATCGCAAGCCGCGCAAATGATATTGACCATCTCGCGTGCGGAAACGAAATGCAGAGTTTCATTTCGCTGTGGAGCCCCCGCAACAAGTTCGGAGAGAAACCGCCGCATTGGATCTCCGAGAAGGGAAGATTGATGGTTGACGTCCATAGCGTGGCAATGCAACTTGATGAACAACCAGTCCGGCTTGCCGCGTACGCAAATGGCGGCCTGCTTCCACAGTTTCAGCCGCTCCAGGCTGGGCGGTTGAAAACGGGTCAGCGCTGCGCTGTCGATGACGAAGGGCGGAACACGGTTTCTCTCTGCAAAATTAATCCCCAGAGGACCCTGGACAATCAGAGGAAAGACCCGCGGCGGGCGGCCGGATTGTAAATCGCGGCCCTTCCGGTGCGGGGCTCGCACCTCGAGCGGTAGCCCACATTCGTACAACGAATTGATCTTGGCGGTTTGCGCCGGATTCGGCGGACAGGCCGGCAGAGTCATGTCAGCATAGCAGCCTGTCTCGGCGAGCACGCGCATTTCCGAATCGACACCGCATTGGTGACCATTGGCAGAATTCGCCAGTGCCCAATTGCCGTGGACGAACGCGTACCGGGGAATGGCGGAGCCCTGCTGATAGGACAGGCATGAATGTTTGTGGGCGAGAATATCGCGAAATTCGGTCAGGACGCGCCGCGTATTCTCAGCGCTGTCAGGGGCATCGAGGCCGTGATGCAGATGGATTTCAACTTCACCCCAGCCGCGATGGCAGAAGTCCGACAGTTGCTCAAGGTGATTCCTGTCATACTGCTCGGCGGGATAAAAATACGTGTGTACGAGCGGCCTCCCTTCGTGGTCACGCCAGCGGCCGACAGACCGGGGATAGTGTTTGCACCAACGTTCCACACGGCGTTCCTGTTCGTCGTAGGGCGCGAAGGCGCGGCCATTTTCGGGAACAATAGCGGGTTCGAAATGGTCGGCAAGCGCCAGGATAAGGTGCAGTCGTCCGGCGGGAACACGCCGGGTAAAACGCTGGAGGGCATAGCTTGGAAGCCATCGCAGCAGGTGCGAAACCTTCTTCGCGGCCCCGCGATGGTACTTACGGCTTTTTGGAGATTTGAAAGGCGAGACTGTTTCTGTGGGGCGATGATTGTCGGCCTCGCGGGCCTTACGTCCGGTCCCGGCTTGATTGCCGAACGGTTCAATTCTGAGGGTTTTGCCTTTCATTCGCTCTCCCCAGGAATGTGTAAATTGGCTAATCGGCTCGATAATGGACACTTCGCGCGGAATGACACACCAAGGCCCGGGTCCCGTAAACACTACGAGGACAACACTGGACAGCAAACACCGGTGTATCGTAGGAACTCACCGGCGGGATACTGGCAAGACTTACAGCGGGTTTTGGAGCATCCTCCCCGGTTGGTGGGTTCGCCGGAGGTTGCCAGAGAAGGACCTAAGCTGCTGGGTTCAATTCGCTTTCAGTCCGGCGATTGGGCTGCGAAAAGCGCCGGTTAACCCTCAATCAGCAGCCGTCCGATGTGTATATGTCTGCCTAGGGGAGTGCGAGTTTTGCACCACTGCTTGGCCACGAACATGAGCAAGTAAGTAGTCCGCATTCGCCACGCATGCAGGTTCCTGCGGCGCCGCCCGTTGCGAGACGCTAGCGGATAGCCAAGCTGTGCGAGGTATTCGCCGCATAAGTTCTCGAAGACGTCGATTTCTTCGGCCGACATCCGGGTTTTCCAACGCCCGGTGGGATTAAACTGCTCGCCCGATTCCTCCGGAAAAGAAGAGTTGGGTTCCTGTACCGACCCGACGCCAACTTGCTGAATTCGCTCGTAGTCGAGATCCTGGCCTATAAACCGGCTCAACCGGGCCAGCGTTTCGTGCGGCTGGGCGACCAGCTCCTCAAAATGCACTTCCTGGTAGTCGTCTCCGAGCATCCGCCCATATTCCCGCCCCCTGCGCACGAACCACTCCCAGTACAAACCCGCAACGCTCAGCTGTTCGCCGCGGTCCCAGCGTAACGGGTATGCCCACCCCTGCTTTACGTAAGAAAGGGCCACGTCCCGGCCATCGCGAATGATGTGGATGACGAGCGCGTCGGGGATCGTCCGCTTGATCTCGGGAATGTGCAGGAGATGGTCGGGGGTGCAGTCCGCCCAGCGCTCCACCCCC
>Ga0123356_10000309_pt1 | contig 55893 bp, 40 predicted proteins | sample TergutEmb28metaG_2_FD_92546 | JGI IMG/M metagenome (GOLD analysis project Ga0123356, IMG submission 92546) | Embiratermes neotenicus P3 segment gut microbial communities from Petit-Saut dam, French Guiana - Emb289 P3 | ecosystem: Host-associated > Arthropoda: Insects > Digestive system > Gut ...
CTGAAATAGAAATCAGTTTTTTCATAAAAAATTCCCTCCTAGTTATTGCGTTAAGGAAGCGGTCAACGACTGCCTTTTTCTCCTCTTCTACGCAACGGTACCTGCTTAAAAAAAAGGAACGTTTTTTTTAAGCACTTTTTAAAAAGGGGGTTCAGGTTTTTTCTCATTTCCCCTTGCCTCTATGCCCGATTTTTGTTAAAATTTGGACATGGTGCGGCCTGAATCATTACAGAAATACGCTCTCTTTGGCGGTTTATTGGAAGAACAAATCGAAAGAATCATTCCGCTTATGGCAAAAGAGAGTTTTGCCGTAGGGGATTACATTATTTCCGAGGGTAAATCCAACGATAAGATTTTCTTCCTCATAGAGGGTCATGTGGCAGTGACAAAAAAGGATATTGTTCTTTCTCATTTGGGCGAGGGCGAGGCTTTCGGCGAAATGGAGGTCTTGGACGTTATGCCGGCTGTAGCATCAATCAAGGCGCTTTCTCAGGTGACAGCGATGTCTATATCCAATAAAGCCCTTCGCGAGATTTATAAAATCGATATAAAAACGTTTTCTCTCATTATCATGAATCTTGCGCGTGACCTTTCCAGGCATTTACGCAAAACAGATGAAAAACTTGCTTCTTTGCCGGATGAAATGGTTTAAAAATAGGAGAGATTATGATTTTTAATCCCGAGTATGAATGTATGGAAACCACAGCAAGGAAGAAACTTCAGCTTGCTGCTCTTAAGAATTTAACAGAGACTTTGTACTCAAAAGTTCCCTTTTACCGCCATAAATTTATGGAAAGCAAAATTACTCCACAGGATATTCATAATATTAATGATATAGAAAAACTGCCCTTTACCACAAAGGACGATTTGCGCGATAACTACCCTCATGGTCTCCGCGCTTGCCCTCAGGATAGAATCGTAGAGGTTCATATGAGTTCCGGTACAACCGGGAAACCTGTTGTAAACGAATACACAATTAAAGACCTGGATATTTGGCGGCAGGTTATGGCTAGAACTCTTTCGGGTGCGGGTTGTACGCGTGATGATATCGTTCAAAATTGCTATGGTTACGGGCTTTTTACCGGCGGTGCTGGGGTTCATTACGGTTCTATCGCTATTGGGGCAGAGGTTTTGCCGATGTCCAGCGGAAATACCGAACGTCAGCTTATGATAATGCGGGATTTTGGCTCTACTATGCTTACTTGTACGCCCTCTTATGCTCTTTTTCTTGCCGAAGAAGCCGCTGAAGCTGGCATCAATCTTTATGATCTTCCAATAAAGAAAGGTTGTTTCGGCGCCGAACCCTGGAGCGAAAACATGCGAACCGAGATCGAAACCCGGTACAACATGAAAGCTTACGATATTTACGGGTTAACGGAAATTATCGGGCCGGGTGTTGCTTTTGAATGCAAAGCACAGGATGGTCTGCACGTTAACGAAGATTTATTTTATCCGGAGATTATCGACCCTGTTACGGGTAAAGCTGTTCCTGCAGGCGAAAAGGGAGAACTGGTTTTTACTACATTAACAAGGGAAGGTACGCCGCTTTTGCGTTATCGAACTCGTGATATTACCTGCATCATAGAGGAACCATGTAAATGCGGGCGTACTACAAGGCGTATTCACCGTTTATTCGGAAGAACCGACGATATGCTGATTATTCGCGGCGTTAATATCTTCCCAAGTCAGATTGAGCAGGCTCTTATCGAAATTGAAGGTACAGAACCTCAATATCTTATCATTATTAACCGCGGCGATACTCATCTTGACGAGGTTGAACTGCAGGTTGAGGTTAAAAAAGACCTTTTCAGCGATGAAACCCGCGGATTGGAAAGTCTTCGCAGCCGCATAGAACAAACAATGAAGAGTAAACTGCAAATTGGCTTAAAAGTTAAATTGGTTGAGCCGAAAACCATAGAACGTTCCATTGGAAAAGCAAAAAGAGTTATCGACAACCGTAAGATATAGGGTTACAATTATATAGGAACCAAGGAGACCCGTATGGGAATTAAACAAATATCGGTTTTTCTGGAAAACACTACCGGCAGATTAAGCGAAGTGACAAAAACTCTTGCCGGCGCCAATATCAATTTACGCGCGATTAGTATTGCCGATACTGCAGATTTTGGGATATTGCGCCTAATTGTTGATAAAACCGATGGAGCGGTTGATGCGTTAAATGCTGCCGGTTTTACTACCAGGCAGACTGATGTTGTAGCTGTAGAAATCGAAGATGTTCCGGGCAGTCTTGCAAAACTAATGGATGTGTTTCAGCAGTCGCAGGTGAATATCGAATATCTTTATGCTTCGTTAGAAGGTCAGGCTGGAAAGGCTGTTGTTATTTTTAAACTTGAAGATCATGCAAAAGGATTAAAGATTTTAAGCGGTAATAATTTTGTAATGGCGGATAATTTTTAATACCTAATCGTATGTGAAAAAAAGGGGAGTTCTCAATAATGAAAATATTAATGGTTACAAGCGAAGCAGTTCCTTACGCAAAAACAGGCGGTCTTGCAGATATGGTTTCTGCTTTATCAATATGTCTGGCAAAATTGGGGCATGATGTCAGGATTGTTATTCCGCGTTATTATTCTATAGATCGCAGCAATTTTAAACTTTTACCCGATGCTATGGGTACGCCGATGGGCGAAGGTGTCGAAGAATGGAGCGCTGTATATGAAACTGATATGCCCGGTACTGACAAAAAAAATCCTGTAAAGGTTTATTTTATTGATCACGAAATTTTCTTTGGCAGAGACGGTATTTACGGTAATCCCACAGAAACAGATTTTATAGATAACTCAAGGCGGTTTATCTTTTTCTGCCGCGCTTCTTTTCAGCTTTGCAGAAAACTGGAATGGTATCCCGATGTGCTTCATGCTCATGACTGGCCTGCTGCTGTCGCTCCTGTTTATTTAAAATTTGCAGAAAGGCTTCCCGGCATTAAAAGTAAATTCAGCAATACTGTTTCTTTGCTTACTATTCATAATCTTGGATACCAGGGTATTTATCATAAGGATAATTTTGATTATGCGGGTCTTGGCTGGGATGTTTTTTATAATGCAGGTTTCGAAGACTGGAGTATGCTGAATATGCTTAAAGCCGGTCTTTACAGCGCAGATAAGATTAATACTGTTTCACCTAACTATGCCGAGGAAACTAAAACAAACGAACATGGTTTCAGGCTTGACGGGGTTTTACGTTACCGCAATGCCGATTACTGTGGGATTCTCAACGGAATCGATACAACTGTATGGAATCCTTCCAAAGATACCTATATTCCGGAAAATTATTCTGTTAAAAATTTGGAAGGTAAAGCAAAAGCAAAAGAAGCGCTTCAAAAAGAATTTGGCCTTCCGCGCGATCCTAATGTGCCGGTTATCGGTATTGTTACGCGCTTAACGGATCAAAAAGGCGTTGGCGAATTGTTTGGCCCTACTTACGGTTCGGTCTGGTCTATTTGCCGCGATATGGATCTGCAAATGGTTCTTCTTGGTTCCGGCGAACAGTGGTGCGAAAGCGAAATTGCAGGGCTTTCTTCCAGGCTTTCTAACTTTAAGGCAAAAATCGGTTACAGCGAAAAAATCAGCCACCTTATAGAAGCCGGTTCAGACTTTTTCCTGATGCCCAGCCGTTATGAGCCATGCGGTCTTAACCAGATGTATTCGCTTGTTTACGGAACGCTGCCGATAGTGCGCAGTACCGGCGGTCTTGTTGATACAGTAGAAAACTTTAACGAAAAAACCGGAGAGGGTACTGGTTTTATGTTTGATCTGCTTGACCCGTCTTCTATTTATAATACTGTAGGCTGGGCTGTCTGGGCTTGGTATAACAGGCGCGAAGATATAGAAAAGATGCGTATCCGCGGAATGACTCAGGATTTTTCCTGGGAAAAATCTGCAGAAAAATATATTGAGTTATACAAGGCAACGCAGAAAGCGCAGGGTATCAAGTAAATACCGGCTGTTTATAAATTAAATTTAAAGAACATTACATCGCCGTCCTGAACAATATATTCTTTGCCTTCAAGACGGTATTTTCCGGCTTCTTTAATTTTTGCTTCTGTTCCGTAATTAAAAATGTCATCGCAGGTGTAAACCTCGGCTTTTATAAAACCTTTTTCAAAATCTGTGTGAATTACGCCTGCTGCTTTGGGAGCTGTGTCTCCTGCATGAAAAGTCCATGCGCGGCATTCGTCTTTCCCAGTAGTAAAAAAAGTTCTAAGACCTAATAGTTTGTATGTATTATGGATTAAAGCTGAAAGCCCTGTTTCTTTAAGGCCTAAGTCGTCCAGGAATGCTTTTTTTTCTTGGGGGTCTTCTATTCCGCAAAGGTCGGCTTCGAATTTTCCGCAAATGCTGATAGCTTCTGTTCCTTCGCTTTGTGCCCGTTTTTTTACAGTTTCGGTGTAGGCATTGCCTGATTTTATTCCTTCTTCATCGACATTACAAACATAAAGCTGCGGTTTTGCGGTTATAAAATGGCAGTCGTAAATGGCGTTTTTTTCTTCGTTTGTTAAACCAAGCGAGCGTACAGGCTGCGCTTCTTCCAGCGCGGGGCAGATTTTATCCAGGATAGAGATAACAAATTCTGCGTTTTTCTTTTCTGCCGGGTTCTTTAATGTTTTTTCTGCCCGTTCGCGCCGTTTGGCAGCTGTCTGTAAGTCGGCAAGCGCAAGTTCAATATCGATGGTTTCGATGTCGGAAGCCGGATCAATCTTTTCGTTTACATGAAATATATCACTTGAATCGAAACATCTTACGATATGCGTATAAACAGCTGCATCACGAATATTGGAAAGAAACTGGTTTCCGAGTCCTTCGCCTCTTGAAGATCCTTTTTGCAATCCGGCAATGTCTACAAATCCAACTGTTGCAGGAATTGTTTTATCCGGCAGAAAAATCGCAGATAATTTATCCAGTCTTGGATCATGAATATTTGTAATACCCACATTTGCCTTAACGGCGCTGGACGGATATTTTGCTGTTTCTACCGGAGTGGAACATAAAGCCGAAAAAATTGTCGATTTACCTACATTGGGTAAACCCAAGATACCGCAGTTTAAAGCCATGAATCAGTATAGCATTTTTTCCGGTGTCTGTCAGCGTACCTATCAGCGTACCTGTCAGCTTCGCTGGCATTCTTTTACATTTACGCAAAGTCTTCCATCGGTTTGACGTGTGGCTATGCTTCTTAGGTAGGTAAAATACTGCTTGTCTGTAAGCGCGATGTGAGTTAAAATCCAGTCTTTTAAAAATTTTGTAAATGAATACAGGTTAAACCGCTTTCTGTACTGGAAGTTATGAATTGTATCAAATATATTGATTATAAATGCATCATGTTCCTTTTTATGTTCGGCATAACCCTTAAACTTTGTTGCAAGCATTATTTTTTCTTCTGTGGCAAAGTGAATTTTTACGTATTTTACCGCTTCTTTTATTACCCTTTGGAAGTATTCACTTTCCTGCTTTTCATCGCCTGTTACATGGTTAAACATTTCGTTTACAAGCATTACTAGTCCTTTGTGCTGTTCGTCTATCAGCCTGATTCCGCACATTAATTTGTTCGACCATGTTATTAATTCATTTCCCCTATTCATACTTCACCTCCATTTCTGCCAAATCCCCTCATTATCTGGTATATACAATAAATATAGGAATTTTTGATAATTACGAGTATAAAAAAATCATGCTTTAAGATAATTTATAAAAGCGCAGACGCAAACCCCCATCAGCGGCTGGTTGGGTGGCATTATTCAACTGAAGTGCCAGAAAAATATGCTTTGTAAAATATCTAGAAATCTAATAAAATATTTTGAGGAGAAAGCGGAAAACCTCGCTGGCGACTTCGGTGTGAGGTTAATGGCAGCCACAGCCGCCCGGAGCCAGCAGGGCTTTACGCTTTCGCCTTAGAGAAAAATTAAATAGTTAGATGTTTATTAAGAATACATTAGTGGAAATACCTAAATTTTACCTATATATGAGCTTCTCTTAAGTTCGTTTTAAAATACTGTTTTTTACCTATTGACACTTTTTTTGTTTTTGGGTAAATTATCATTAACAGCGGAAGTAGCTCAGTGGTAGAGCGCGACCTTGCCAAGGTCGATGTCGCGGGTCCGACTCCCGTCTTCCGCTTTTATTTAGAGTTTTGACACTTTTTTGTATTAAATTTAGACAAAAATCCCAAAAAAATACCAAATTCTATAAAAATTGACATGATGTCTTGTACAGTATATACTTATGTAATCAATGAAAAACAGCAATAAAAAATGTTTTTTATATCTCTTTTTTTCCATGATAGCGCTTCTGGTTCTATGTTTATCAATAGGCAGTTGTTTTTTTCAAAAGGAACAGGTAAGCAATAAAGGGATTTTTACTTCTTATCGTGATGTTCCAGGTTTAACCAGTGAAGAAATAGCCGCAATTAAATTGCTTAAAGAAGAGTTCAATAAAAATGGCGGCAAAGAATTAATTTACGGAATGATGTTAAGCCCCGAAGCGTTTAGAGGTGCAGACGGTGAAATAAAGGGTTATGCGGCTTTAATGTGTGAATGGCTTACGGAGCTTTTTGATATTCCTTTTAGACCTGAATTATATGACTGGAATATTTTACTTTCCGGCCTTGAAACAGGGGAAATATCTTTTACCGGCGAATTAACCTTAACACAGGAACGCTTTAATAATTATTTTATGACAAGCGCGATTACTTCGCGTCCTTTTAAATATTTCCGTTTAACAGACAGTATGCCGCTTGCCGATATATCGCTTTTTAGACCGCTGCGGTTTGCTTTTTTCAGAGGCGCTGCTACTGAACAAATTGTGTCTCCTTATTTAAAAAAAGAGTTCGAAGTTTTATTTGCAGACAGTTTCTCTGATGTTTATAACCTGTTGGTTAGCGGTGCAGCCGATGCCTTTATCGGCGAAAATACTGCCGAGGCTGCTTTTGATTATTTTGGAAGGATTACAGCTTCAGATTTTTCTCCTTTGCTTTATACGCCTGTTTCCATGTCTGCATTGGATCCAAAATTTGAACCGGTTATTACTATTGTACAAAAGGTTCTGCACAGCGGCGGAGCGCGTCATTTTGCCGAAATGTACAATGCCGGGTATCAGGAATATTTAAAGCACAAATTTCTTTTACAATTGACCGAAGAAGAATTTGATTTTGTCAGGTCTTCTTCTGCTGTGCGCGTTGCTGTAGAAGCCAGTAATTATCCTATCAGTTTTTATAACGAGCGCGACGGAAAATGGCACGGTATTGCAATTGATGTTCTGCATGAACTGGAAAAACTTACGGGTCTGCATTTTGTTTATGTCAGCGATGAAAATGCAAATTGGGCTGAATTGTTAAAAATGCTGGAAAGCGGCGAAGCTTCCATGCTTACAGAGCTTTTGCGCAGCACAGAAAGAGAGGGGAAATTTCTTTGGCCGGATATATCATTTATGGAAACGCATTTTGCGCTTATATCAAATTATGATTATCCTAACGTAACCTTAAACGAAATTATTTATACAAGGGTTGGTTTAATTAAAGGTTATGCTCATACTGACAGTTTTATGCAGTGGTTTCCGGATCATTTTTTTATTGCAGAATACGATAGTAATCTTGCCGCTTTTAACGCATTGGAACGCGGAGAAATTGATATGGTTATGGCAAGCAGTCATGATCTTTTAATTCTTACGCATTTTTTGGAACGTACGGGATATAAAATCAACTTCCTTTTTGATGTTTCCTATAATTCTACTTTTGGTTTTAACAAAAATGAAGTTATTCTTCATTCTATTATTAATAAAGCAATGTATCTTGTTAATATCGATTTTTTTTCGAATTACTGGATGAAAAGAACTTACGATTACCGCAGTAAAGTAACAGAAGCCAGAGTTCCATGGATTATCGGAGCGGCAATATTGCTTTCATTTGTATTGATACTTCTTGTTGTTTTGTTTTTCAGAAGCCAGCGTATAGGGAAAGAGCTTGAAGAACTTGTCAGCAAACGCACTTTCGAACTAAAACTGCAGACTTCCAAGCTTTTAACGCTTTTTGATTCTATTCCGGATCCTATTTTTATGAAGGATTTAAATCTGCATTTTATTCAATGTAATAAAAGTTTTCTGCAGCATTTTGGCCGTACAATGGATGATATTATCGGCAAAGATGATTTTGACGGTCTTGGATTGTCAATGGAAGCTGCAGAAGAAACAAAGGAATGGGATCGCAAGGTTATAGAAGAAGGCAGAATAATTATCAGCGAAGGATATTCGCCTCGTGCCGATGGTACTGTTCCGCTTGTAGAAACTGTTAAAACTCCGCTTTTTCTGGAAGGAAATGTTGTTGGTGTTTTAGGTATAGCGCGTGATATAACAAAACACAAAGAAATGGAACAGAAGATAACATCCAGTTATGAATATTCCAAAAAATTAAATAATGCATTGGCAAATATAACAAAATCTCCGACTATTTCGGCAGGAATTTTAAAAGCTGCTGCAGGCGTAATTGCTCAGGAAGGATGTTATGTTCTAAATGCAAATTGTGTCGGCATTTGGACTTATAACGAAAATGAAAACTCTCTGGAAAGTATTTCTTATTACGATGCAAGAAGCGGAGAAAATACAATTCAGAGTAATTATGATTTATCCAGCAGAAATGAATATCTTAAGCTTTTAAAATCTGAACGCCTTATTGTAATGAATAATAAGGAAGATTGCAGGTTAATATCGGATGCATTCAGCGGATATTACGATAATTTATGCGCTGCGCTTGATGCCCCTATTCGTGTAGACGGTAAAATGGTTGGTGTTGTTTGTGTAGAACAGAGAACATGCGAAACTTATCCTGAAATGCGCGAATGGGCGCAGGAAGAACAGAATTTTACATCTTCTCTTGCAGATTTAATGGCGCTTGCGATCTCCGGCGCAGAACGGCACAAAGCTCGTGAAGCTGCAGAAATGGCAAGCCAGACAAAATCAACTTTCCTTGCAAACATGAGTCATGAAATACGTACGCCGATGAATGCAATATTGGGCGTAACAGAAATACTTATTCAATACGAAACCCTTCCTGCAGAGATAGAAGAAGGGCTGGAAAAGATTTATACTTCGTGCGATTTGCTTCTTGGAATAATTAATGACATTTTGGATTTTTCCAAAATAGAAGCCGGTAAGCTTGATATTATGCCTGCAAAATATAAAGTTGCAAGTTTAATTAACGATTCTGTTCACCTTAACATGATGCGTATTGACAGTAAACCGATAGAGTTTGAGCTTCAGATAGATGAAAATATTCCTGCCAAACTTATAGGCGATGAACTCCGCATTAAACAGGTTTTAAATAATCTTTTATCCAATGCATTTAAATATACAGAATCCGGAAAAGTTATTTTGTCGGTTTCTTCCGAAGCTATTCCAATGCTTTCTTATTTACCGGATCATACAATGAAGGATCAGGTTCATTGGCAGGGTCATGATAATAGGGGTACAACTCTTGTATTAAGCGTAGAAGATACAGGCATTGGCATGACAAAAGAACAGTTAGACAGAATGTTTGATGAATATTCCCGTTTTAACGAAGAAAAAAATATTACTGTAGAAGGTACAGGGCTTGGTTTGGCAATTACGCAGCGTCTTATAAATCTTATGGACGGCGTTATGAATGTAAAAAGCGAACCAAATGCCGGCTCGCAGTTTGTCGTCCGGCTGCCTCAGGAAGTTGTAGATGACGATATTCTGGGAAAAGATGTAGCGGCAAATCTTAAGCAGTTCCGCATGAATTATATGACGCAAAAGAAAAGAGGACGCCAAATTGTCAGAGATCCAATGCCTTATGGAAGTGTTTTAATAGTTGATGATGTAGAAACAAATCTGTACGTTGCTGTGGGTCTTATGAATCTTTACAGGCTGCAGATAGAAACGGCAATGAGCGGGCAGGAAGCTATTAATAAAATAAAAGACGGTAAAAGATATGATATTATTTTTATGGATCATATGATGCCGGAAATGGATGGTATTACTGCAACAAAAATTATACGAGACTTTGGTTACAATGAACCTGTTATTGCTTTGACAGCAAACGCTGTTGCAGGGCAGGCGGATATGTTTCTGCAGAACGGATTTGATGAATTTATTTCCAAACCTATTGATATACGGCAGTTAAACTTTGTTTTAAATAAACTTGTACGCGATAAGCAGCCGGCGCATGTTATAGAAGCTGCCCGTCAGCAAAGCGCTGTTTCATCTGTCAGTTCAAATGCAGATAACGGCAGTTTTCCTGTAGATTCCCTGCTTTTGGAATCATTTCTTAGGGATGCGCACAAGGCAATTATTATTCTGGAAGATGTCTACAGGTTTATCAGCGAGGGAAATGAAGAAGCATTGTATAAATATACTGTAATTATTCACGGCATTAAAAGTTCACTGTGGAATATTGGAGAAGATAACCTTGCCGAACAGGCTTTAAATCTGGAAAAAAATGCACGCGACAAAAAAATAAGTATATTAACATCGGCTACACCTTTGTTTTTGGAAAAATTAAATGTTTTGCTTAAAAAACTTGATGAAAAGAACGAAGAAATTAACAGTAAAACAGCTTCTGAAGATGAAGATAAAGGAAGTTTAATAGAAAAACTTAATATTATTAAAGAATTATCAGAGGAATATGACAGAAAAGGCGTTTTGGAAATTATATCTGAAATAAAGATTTGTTCAAAAGAAACAAAGGCTGTTTTGAATAATATAAACGAGTTTGTCACTCACAGTGAATTTGAAGAAGCGCAGAATGCTGCCGTTGTCTATATTGGTGTTTTAACCAAGGAGTTATCTTAATGTTTTATTTAAAAAATATATTTAAATATAAATCTGCCTTTATATTGATTATTATTTGCTGTCTTTTTGCAATAAGCTGCGGAGTATCAGGAAAAGATGAATTAAATGGAATAACAATTTATAGGAACTATACTGATATTCCTGGAGTAACAGAAGAAGAAATTGCCGTAATAGAAGAGATTAAGAATAATAGAGATTATTTTATTTATGGAATGCTTCCCAATACTGAAACTTTTCTGGACTCAAACGGAGAAATTAGGGGTTATTCTGCATTATTGTGCGAATGGCTGACTGAGTTGTTTGGGATTTCTTTTATTCCCATGCATTATTCTTGGATGCCGCTGCTTCAGGGGCTGGAAAATAATGAAGTCGATTTTACAGGGGATCTAACAGCTAACGAAGAACGGCGGAAAACTTATTTTATGACCGATGTAATGGCACAGCGTTCAATAAAATATTTTCGTATAACAGGCAGCGAACCTTTTTCCGAAATAACAAAAACCCGTGCGCCCAGGTATATACTTCAGGAAAAAACTACGATAACAGAAGATGTTCTTTTATATACTGACAGGTTATTTGAAACAATATATATAGATGAATACGAAGAAGCCTACGAAATTTTAAAATCGGGCAGAGCCGATGCTCTTGTTACCGAAGGCGTGCAGGAAGCTTTTTTTGACAGATACGATGATATTGTTATATCAGATTTTTTCCCAATGATTTATTCTCCGGTTTCTTTTTCTACGCAGAATCCGCAGTTAAAGCCGTTTATTTCTGTTCTGCAAAAAGCTCTGGAAACAAGCGGAATCCGGTTTTTAAATCAATTATACGACGCAGGGTATCAGGAATATTTAAGGTTTAAACTATTTTTGCAGCTGACACAGGAAGAAAAAGATTATATAAAAAATAATCCTGTTATTCCGTTTGCGGCAGAGTATGATAATTATCCGGTTAGTTTTTTCAGCACACATTATAATGAATGGCAGGGAATTTGCGTAGATGTTATTGCAGAGATTCAATTGCTTACAGGGCTGGAATTTAAAATTAAAAATAATACCAAGGCAGAGTTTCATGAATTGCTTGATATGCTGGAAAGCGGAGAGGTTTATGTGCTCTCCGAAGTAATTCGTTCGGCAGACCGCGAAAGCCGGTTTTTGTGGCCGAATAATTCTTTTATGTCAGAAAGATCCGTACTTATATCAAGGCTGGATCATCGTAATATCAATATTAACAGGGTTTATTCTGAAAGAGTAGGGTTATCAAAAGGAACAGCGCACACAGAATTCTTTTTTAGATGGTTTCCCAATCATCCCAACGCAGTATTGTTCGAGAGTCAGGGAGCTGCCTTTGATGCTTTAATGAATAATGAAGTTGATATGGTAATGAATTCCTACAGCACCCTTCTTTATTTAACAAATTATCAGGAACTTTCCGGTTTTAAAGCTAACATAATGTTCGATAACAGTTTTGATTCTACTTTTGGAATTAATAAAGATCAGGCTGTTTTATGTTCAATTATAGACAAAGCGCTTGAGTTAATCGATACAAAAACAATTTCTGAACAATGGCGCCACAGGACTTATGACTACCGCCTTAAAATTGCACAGGCAAGAACGCCTTGGCTGATACTTTCTATTGCTTTACTTTTGCTTGTACTTGCGCTTGTTGCCGGTCTTCTTGACAGAAGCTACCGCGCAAGCAGTGAAATGGAAAAGATTGTAGAAAAACGCACTTATGAACTTGCGCTTCAAACAACTACGCTTTCTACATTATTCGACTCTATTCCTGATCTTATATTTACAAAAAATTTAAAACTGCAGTTTTTGCATTGCAATAAAGCTTTCCTGAATCATTTTAATAAAGTTATTGACGATCTTGTCGGTAAAAGCGATGAAGACGGACTTGAAATTTCCCATGAAGATGCAGAGGGTTTTAATAATTGGGACCGGAAAGTTATTAACGAACGTGAAACAATTGCAGTAGAAGAGCATATGCCGCGTTATGACGGAACAAATCCGCTTTATGAAACAATTAAAATGCCGCTTATGCTGGAAGGAAAAGTAATTGGCATTATGGGCATTGCGCGTGATATAACAAAACGCAAGGAAATGGAAGCGGCTGCCCTTGCCGCATCGCAGTCTAAATCCACCTTTTTGGCAAACATGAGCCACGAAATACGCACACCAATGAATGCTATCCTGGGTGTTACTGAATTGTTAATACTGAACGAGGAGCTTCCTTCAGAAATTAAAGAAGGACTGGATAAAATTTATAATTCATGCGATTTGCTGCTTGGTATTATTAATGACATACTGGATTTTTCCAAAATAGAAGCAGGTAAATTTGATATTTTGCCGGTTCAATATAAAATTGCAAGCATGATAAATGACGCTGTTCATTTAAACATGATGCGCATAGAATCCAAACCTATTATCTTTGACCTTAAAATTGATGAAAACATTCCGGCAAAACTTGCTGGCGATGAACTTCGCATTAAACAAATTTTAAATAACCTGTTATCCAATGCGTTTAAGTATACAGACGAAGGAAAAGTTACACTTTCTGTTGATTTTGAACCGGCTCCGGATAATTCCGGAATAATACTTGTTTTGGGCGTTAGGGATTCAGGCCATGGCATGACTAAAGAACAGTTAGGTCAAATGTTCGATGAATACTCGCGGTTTAATACAGGAAAGAAAAATACTGTAGAAGGAACCGGTCTTGGTTTAGCAATTACGCAGCGTCTTGTTAATCTTATGAATGGCAGCATTCATGTAGAAAGTGAACCAAAAAAAGGTTCCTTGTTTGTTATTAAACTGCCGCAGGAAACAATGGATGCGGAAATTCTTGGTAAAGATGTTGCGGAAAATCTTATGAAATTCCGCATGAATTATATGGCGCACAGAAAAAGAGTGCAAATTACCCGTGATCCAATGCCGTACGGAAAAGTTTTGGTTGTTGATGATGTTGAAACAAACGTATATGTTGCCATGGGTCTTATGAGGCTTTACAGGCTGCAAATTGATACAGCCATGAGCGGGTTTGAAGCAGTTGATTTAATTAAAAACGGCAATGTTTATGATGTTATTTTTATGGATCACATGATGCCTGAAATGGATGGTATAGAAACTACAGCTAATCTCCGCAATATGGGATACAAAGCGCCAATTGTAGCATTAACCGCCAATGCAGTATCAGGGCAGGCTGATGTATTTCTTCAGAATGGATTTGACGGTTTTATTTCCAAACCGATTGATATCCGCCAATTGGATGCCATTCTTAATCAATTTGTCCGTGATACCAAACCGGCAGAAGTGATTGAAGCCGCACGCCAGCAGAATGTTAATAAGGTAAATCCGGATTTAAACATCAATATTAATAATCAGATTGATACATTATTAACTGAATCGTTTGTCAGGGATGCAAAAAAAGCAATAACATGGCTGGAGGATCAGCAGAAAACCGGATTTGATAATGAGGAATCTTTAAGAAAATTTACCGTTATTGTTCATGGAATAAAAAGTTCACTGTGGAATATCGGCGAATCAATGCTTGCCGATTTGGCATTTAAAATGGAAGAAAGCGGACGCGATAAAAATATTGAACTTGTAAATAAATTTACGCCGGAGTTCGTAAATAATATGCGTGTATTGTTAAATAAACTGGAATTAATGCAGAACGAAGAAAATGAAAAACAATATTCTGAAGATGAAGATACCGGAGATTTAAAAAAGCAGTTCAGGAAAATTCAAAATTTATGCGCTGATTATAACAGAAAAGGCGCTTTGGAAAAAATTGCAGAAATTAATAACTATTCCAAAGAAACAAAAATAGCCCTGGACAGTATTAAAAGTTTTGTTCTTCACAGCGAATTTGAAGAAGCGGAAAAAATTGCTGCAGAGTATGCGGCATCATATGATGCTACATCATTGGAAGTTTAAGAAATGGAAATAATGATGCCCTGGTTTATAGGTTTATGTATTTTTTCGCTATGTATGTTTTTTTTGGCAGTTATACTATTTATCCGGAATTATCGTGCAGGCAAAGCGTTTGAAGAACTTGCAGAAAAACGAACATTCGAATTAAAGCTGCAGACATCCATGCTTACTACATTGTTCGATTCAATACCTGACATTATTTTTATTAAAGATATGAATTTCCGTTATATTCAATGCAACAAGGCTTTTTTAGACTTTTTTGGAAGAAAGAAAGAAGATGTAATCGGTAAGGATGATAAAGGTCTTGGTTTGCCCGATAATCTGGCGGAAGAATTCAAAGAATGGGATTTAAAAGTTATTAATGAAGGCAGAACAGCAACAATCGAAGAATATTCGCTGAGTGTTCACGGAACAATTCCGCTTATGGAAACGATAAAAGCGCCGTTAATACTTGATGATGCTGTGATTGGCGTATTAGGTATTGCACGCGATATAACAAGACATAAGGAAATGGAACACAAGATAACTTCCAGTTATGAATATGCAAAAATACTCAGCGATGCTTTGGCAAAAATAACCAAGTCTACTGCTGTTTCTACGGGGAATCTGGAAACTGTATCAGATATAATTGCCCAGGAAGGATGTATTGCATTAAAAGTTTTTAGTGTTGGAATATGGAGATTTCTGGAAGAAGAAAATGCTTTAGAGTGTATATCCTGTTATGATGCTTATACCGGAGAAAACCCAATAAAAGAAAAATTGGATTTATCAATCAGGAAAGAATATAAAAGACTTCTTAATACTGAACGTCTTATTGTCATGAACAATAGCGAAGAATGCAGGATAATTTACAATGAAAATGATGTGTATTATGATTCTGTATGTTCTGCGCTTGATGCTCCCATACATATAGACGGTAAACTGGTAGGTGTTGTGTGCGTTGAACAAATGCGGTGCAATAAATATCCGGAAATGCGCATATGGGAAATGGAAGAACAAAATTTTGCTTCTTCTCTTGCCGATTTAATGGCTCTTGCCATTTCCGGTTATGAACGCCGCAAAGCGCTTAATACTGCCGAGACTGCAAGCCAGACAAAATCATTTTTTCTTGCGAATATGAGTCATGAAATCCGCACGCCAATGAATGCCATTTTAGGTGTTACAGAAATTTTAATTCAGTATGAATCCCTTCCTGCGGAAATAGAAGAAGGTCTTGGAAAAATTTACAGCTCGTGTGATTTGCTTCTTGGAATAATTAACGATATTCTTGATTTTTCCAAAATAGAAGCAGGCAAGCTGGATATTATGCCTGCTATGTACAAAGTAGCAAATATGATTAATGATTCAGTTCAGTTAAACATGATGCGGATTGACTCCAAACCAATCGAGTTTGAGCTTCAGGTAGATGAAAATATTCCTGCAAAACTTATCGGAGACGAATTAAGAATAAAACAAATTTTAAATAATCTGCTTTCCAATGCATTTAAATATACAGATTCCGGAAAAGTTACCTTATCTATTGAATCTGTTCCGCATCTGGATGAAGTATTGCTTATATTAAAAGTACGCGATACAGGGCACGGCATGTCAGAAGAGCAGCTTGAGAAAATGTTCGATAAATATTCCCGGTTTAATCATAAAAAAAATATTACGGTAGAAGGTACCGGGCTTGGATTGGCTATTACCCAGCGTCTTGTTCATCTAATGAACGGCAGTATAAATGCAGAAAGCGAACTGGGGAAAGGAACGTTATTCGAAATTAATTTACCTCAGCAGCTGGTAGACCAGGAAGCGCTTGGCGCCGAAACTGCAGACAACCTGCGGCAGTTCCGCACAAACTATATAACCCGCAGAAAAAGAGGGCAGATTGCGCGCGATCCAATGCCTTACGGAAGCGTTTTAATTGTTGACGATGTAGAAACAAATCTTTATGTAGCTGTTGGTCTTATGAAACTTTACAGGCTTAAAATAGATACAGCCATGAGCGGGCAGGAAGCGATAGATAAAATTAAAGAGGGCAATAATTATGATGTAATATTTATGGATCATATGATGCCGGAGATGGATGGAATTGAGGCAGTAAAAAAAATACGCAAGTGGGAGGCAGAGCAAAATAATTCCACGAGTTTTGCTGAAAGCGAAACTCGAAGCAACAATTTGAATTCGCATGAGCGAATTCAAATTGTTGCATTGACAGCTAATGCGATTGCAGGACAGGCAGATGTTTTTTTACAAAATGGATTTGATGATTTTATTTCCAAACCAATTGATATCCGCCAATTGAATAATATTTTGAACAGGCTTATTCGCGATAAACAGCCGCTGGAAGTTATAGAAGCTGCACGCCGCCAAAAAGCAGAAGTTACAGACAGCGGTCAAAAGTATCCGTTTGTAGATTCAATGCTGCTTGAATCATTTATAAGGGATGCAAAAAAAACAATTACCTGGATAGAAGAACAGGATTCTCAATTTAATAATGAAGATGATATAAGAAAGTTCACCATTATTGTTCATGGTATAAAAAGTTCTCTTTATAATATTGGAGAAACAATGCTTTCTGAAATGGCGTATAATCTGGAAAAAAGCGGGCGTGAGCAGAACGCCGGACAAATAGAAGAGGCAATTCCGGATTTCCTTAATGATTTACGCGCATTGCTGGAACGGCTTGAGCAAAAACAGGACGAGTTTAATGACGATGAAGATATAGAAGATTTACAGGATAAACTTCTGGAAATTCAGGAAATGTGTTCGGAATATAACAGAAAAGATGTACTGGAATTAATTACAGAAATTAAAAATACCTCTAAAGAGACAAGGGAGGTAATAAATATAATTACAGAACATGTGCACCATAGTGAATTTGAAGAAGCCGAAAATGCCGCTGCTGCTTATGCGGTTGCTTTGTCATTTGCTAAAAAGCAAACCGAAATACGGCTGCTGGAAAAAGAAATAAATGGATTAAATATAATAAAAGGGCTTCAGCGGTATGGGTGCGATGAACAGACTTATTTAAAAGTTTTACGTTCGTATGCTGCCAGTGTTCGTTCCATGTTAGATGTGGTAGAAAATGTCAGTATAGATACACTTAATGATTATAAGATAAAAGTTCACGGAATTAAGGGAACAAGCCTTGATATCTTTGCTGTTCAAATAGGTACGGCTGCAAGTGATCTGGAAAAAGCGGCAAAATCTGGAGATTTTGAATATATTACTGCAAATAATAATAATTTTCTTGTAAATGTCAGAAAAATGGTTTACGATATAGAAGTAATGCTTGCGGAGCTGGATGCCAAAAATCCAAAGCCAAAAAAGGACAAGCCGGATCAAGAGGAGTTAAAGAAGCTTCTTATTGCCTGCAAAGATTATGATATGGACGGCGCAGATGCCGCTATTTTAGAAATTGAAAAATATCAATATGAATCCGATGACGGTCTGGCGGATTGGCTTAAGGAAACTATTGATAAAATGGACTTTAAACAAATTGTTGAAAAATTAGGAGGGTTAATCTAATGGAAAGGTCAAGCTATAAATCTGTGTCAGAGATTTCCGGGATTACCGGCAGGCGGAAAAAAATAATATATGTTGATGATGTTAATTATAGCCTTATGACATTAAAAACAAGGCTTAGTGATTACTGCGAAATATTCCCGGCAGATTCTGTTTTAAAAATGTACGAATACCTGGAGAGTATTAAACCCGATTTAATTTTATTGGATGTTAATATGCCGGATATTGACGGATACGAGGCAATCAAAAGTTTAAAATCCGATGAAAGATATGCAGAGATTCCAGTTATGTTTTTAACCGGCAATAGCGACAGGGAGAGTGTAGTTAAAGGACTTAGTCTTGGAGCGGTAGATTATGTCATTAAACCTTTTACAACAAGTAAATTGATAGAAAGTATTGACACTCATTTAAATCCCAAAAAACGCAAGGATTCCATGCATGATGAAGAAGACGGCAATAAACCCAGTGTTCTGATTGTTGATGATGTTTCTAGTATGTTACGTGCTATGCAATATGCCCTGAATGACAGGTACAAAGTTTATATATTGTCTAAATCCGAAGATGTAATGGACTTCCTGAAAAATAAAACGCCCGAATTAATTCTTTTGGATTATGTAATGCCTATTCTAAACGGATTTGATTTAATTCCAATGATACGTAAATTGCCGGAACATAAAGATACTCCTATACTAATTATCACTACTGAAGGAACATCAGATCATGTAAACGAAGCCATGTCTTTGGGAGCTTCGGATTTTATTGTAAAACCGTTTAAACCCAAAGAGTTAAATGATAAAGTAGGCAAGCATATAAGGATCGCAAGAGAGTTAAAGAAAATCAAGGAAGAATTTAAGGTTATTAGCAGTTAATTTTTGAAACATGGTTTCAAATATAATTATTATATTGAGGTTTTTATGGATAAGTTGATTTTTATTGTAGATGACAATGACGCTAATCTTACTATGGCTGCTTCTGCACTGGAAGCAGATTATAAAGTGTTAACTATGCCGTCTGCCCAAAAGATGTTTGCGCTTTTGGAAAAAAAGAAACCAGATCTTATTTTACTGGATATCGAAATGCCCGATATGACAGGTCTTGAAGCAATTGTAATTTTAAAGGAGAATCCGCAGAACAGCGGTATTCCAGTCCTTTTTATTACCGGCTGGAGCGATGATAAATTAATATCTGATGCAAAAAAGTTAGGCGCTTTGGATGTTATTAATAAGCCGATTGTAAAATCAGTATTACTGGAAAACGTAAAAAAATATGTATGATGAAAGAAAGAGCGTTCTCATTGTAGATGATCAGGAATCATCCATTGTGATGCTAACAAAAATTTTATCGCCGGAATATGCTCTTTTAACGGCAGATAACGGTTTTGATGCTATAAAAACTGCAGAAGAAAATTTGCCTGATATTATTCTGCTTGATATTCTTATGCTGGAAATGGACGGATATGCTGTTCTTACTTCATTAAAGAAAAATGATAAAACAAAAGCTATACCTGTTATTTTTATTACATCGCTTGGCAGCGAAGAAAATGAAGCAAAAGGCCTGGCTTTGGGAGCTGCAGACTATATATCAAAACCGTTTACGCCTGCGATTGTTAAATTAAGGCTGCATAATCAGATAAAACTGATTGAACAGCTGCGTATTATAGAAAATCTTAGTATGCTGGATCAGCTTACAGATCTGCCCAACAGACGTTATTTTGAAGAAAGAATGAAATCTGAATTTGGAAGATCTTTGCGCGATAAAACACATTTAAGTATTCTTCTGGTAGATCTGGATTTTTTTAAAAAATACAATGATACTTACGGGCATCAGCAGGGGGATAAAGCATTAAAAGCTGTTGCAGCTTCATTTTCCGCTGCGCTTAAACGTACTCATGATTTTGCGGCGCGTTGGGGCGGTGAAGAGTTTGTTATACTGCTGCCAAATACAGATTCAAATGGCGCGCTTGATATTGCAGAGCAGATAAGAAAAAATGTAGAAGATATGGTAATTCCGGCTCCTTCCGGAGAAAAAACAAAAATAACTGCAAGTATCGGTGTAAATACAAAAACAGATGAGTCTTATAATGATTTTTTTCAGCGTGCGGACAAAGCGTTATATGAAGCAAAGAATAGCGGACGTAATAAGGTTTGTTCCAGTTTATAAAGAATATTTTTTAACGGAGTAAAAAATGCAGAAAACAGTTTTTTTGGTTGATGATAATGCAACAAATCTTACAGTAGCGGAAGATGCGCTTGTAAAATATTACAGAGTCATTGCTTTGTCATCTGCAGCAAAGATGTTTACTGCTCTGGAAAAATTTAAACCGGATTTAATTTTGCTGGATATCGAGATGCCCGAAATGAGCGGCTTTGAAGCAATGAAAAGGTTAAAATCCAACTCTTTATATTCAGAAATACCGGTAATATTTTTAACGGGGCGCACAGATTCTGTAAGTGAAGCATACGGAATTGAATCAGGTGCAAGAGATTTTATCATGAAACCTTTTTCTGAACCTGTATTAATAAACCGGATAAGATATCATCTTCAAATTGATGAAATAATACGTGAACGAACCGAATTATTAACAAAACGTACAGAGCAGCTGGTGCGGCTTCAGAATGGTATTGTTTATACATTTGCGGATCTTGTAGAAAGCCGTGATAATAATACAGGCGGACATATTGACCGTACTGCCGGTTATATGAAAATTCTTTTGGATCAGATGATCTCCGAAGGAAATTATGCCGATGAAATTTTAAAATGGGATTTAGAATCTGTAATATCATCCGCCCGCCTGCATGATTTAGGAAAAATAGCAATTCCCGATTCCATTTTAAATAAACCAGGTCCTTTAAACGATGAAGAATTTGCAATAATGAAAACACATTCAAATGAAAGCGTAAAAATAATAGATAAAGCGATTAAAGAAACAGGTGATGCCGAGTTTTTACAAAACGCAAAATTAATTGCCGCTTACCATCATGAACGCTGGGATGGTACAGGTTATCCCTGCGGATTACAAAAATTTGATATTCCGCTGCAGGCGCGTTTAATGGCAATAGTTGATGTTTACGATGCTCTTGTTTCTGCAAGGCCGTATAAAAAAGCATTTAATCATGAAGAAGCGCTTAAAATTATTGTTGAATCGTCCGATAAACATTTTGATCCAGTTATTGTAGAAGCTTTTAAAAATGCTAACGAAAAGATATTGTCTTTTTCTAAAAGTATGATATAATAAAAATAAATAAACTCCGATTCTTTTCGGCTAAAGCAAGTGAGCTTTCTCGCTGCCATGCTGAATAGAACGTTAGGGTTCAGTTGGAAACGTCTGCGCCTACCATTGTGTAAAGGAGAAAACAATGAAGACACTTCGTCTACGGACTATCATGTCCGCCGCAGCAGTAATGCTTTTTGCATTAACCATGCTGTTCAACATCGGCTGCACACGCCGCGCCGAATCGGTTTCTATCAAAGGAAAAATCACTTTAGCTACAACCACCAGCACTCAGGATTCTGGTTTACTGGATTTTCTGCTGCCCGAATTTACAAAGCAGACGGGCTGGGAAGTTGATGTCGTTGCTGTCGGCTCTGGCGCGGCGCTTCGGATGGGGCGTGACGGAGATGCCGATGTGCTTTTAGTCCATGCAAGAAATGACGAATTGCAGTTTGTTGCAGACGGTTACGGCTCTATACGTTACGATGTAATGTATAATGACTTTTTAATTGTAGGTTCAGATGTAAATACAATCCCGCATAATAATAATGTTCTGCAGACTTTACAGAATATAGCATCAGGGAATCTTCCATTTGTTTCCCGCGGCGATGATTCTGGAACACATAGAATGGAAATTACTCTTTGGCGATCGGCTGGTGTAAATCCTGCAGCTTTACGCAATTATTCTTCTGTCGGACAGGGCATGGGATCGACTTTGCAGATGGCAGATGAAATGTTAGCCTATACTCTAACAGATCGAGCTACATGGCTCATTCTTAAAAAAGAAGGAAAGATTTCTTTAGAAGCAATTTGCGAAAACGCCCCTGAACTTTTAAATTACTATGGAGTAATACTGATTAATCCTGAATTACATTCTCATGTCAACACCGAAGGCGGTTCAGCTTTTGTTGAATGGATGATCAGCGATACTGCCCAGCAGCTTATCGGGTTATACGGCCTGGAAGAATTCGGCGGTGCTTTGTTCACGCCTAACGCTGGAGCTGAATGAACTTTGGTTTTATAAACTTAGGCCCCGATACTCTTTCGGTAATCAGCGTCACTTTAAGAATGTCTTTTTTTTCTACGCTGATCTCTACTGTTCTTGGAATTGTTTTTGCATTGCTTTTGGAAAAGCATAATTTTTTCGGTAAGCGCATTGTTGTAAGAATTTGCAGAACATTAATGGGAATGCCGTCTGTTGTAGCAGGGCTTATAGTTTATCTTTTGTTAATGCGGCGTGGTCCATTCGGATCTTTCGGGCTTTTGTTTACGATAGAAGCGATGATAATTGCACAGGTAATACTCATTACCCCGATAATTACGGGAATGGTTTATACGTATGCAGTACGAAGCGCTCCTTTAATGCGCATGTTTGCAAAAACAATGGGAGCAAACCGCCTGCAAACATTGTTTCTTTTTATTAAAGAAATGAAAAACGAATTATACTTTACAGTCATTATTGCTTTTAGCCGAGCGATTAGCGAAGTTGGAGCAGTAATGATTGTCGGCGGTAACATTCAATACAAAACAAGAACAATGACAACAGCGATTACAATGCTTCGCAATATGGGAGACTTTAGCCAAGGTATTACGCTTGGGATAATTCTTTTATTGATGGCATTTTTGCTCCAGTCGCTTTCGGATATGCTTCGCAAGAATGAAGTTATAGAGGAAAATTTTTAGGGAAAACTATTAGATGATTTTAACGGATATAAAAAAAAGTTATAGTGAGTTTTCTCTTTGTATCGATAAGCTTGTAATATCAGAACCGGGCATTTATGGTCTTGTCGGCAATAACGGCTGCGGTAAATCTACTCTTGCAAAAATAATGACAGGTTTAATCGAGCCAGACAGCGGCTGTATCGATACCGAAGGATTAACTCCGCAAAACATTACATACATCGGACGCAAATCCTATATGATGGATGATACTGTGTACAATAATCTTGTTTATCCTTTAAAGCTCCGCAAAGAGTCACCCGATCCCGAACTTGTTAATTCTTTATTGGATAGAATGGGCTTTTTAAATAGAAAGAATCAAAGAGCAAAAAGTTTATCGGGCGGCGAACAGCAAAAATTAAGTTTCTTGCGTGCGGTTATTTTTAAACCAAAGTTTATAATTGCAGACGAAGCGATGACTGCAATGGATTTAGGCAGCCTTGAGACTTTTGAAAAAATTATTATTGAAGAACAGAAAAAAGAAAAATCGATCTGGATTATAATTAGCCACCAAATGTTAGATTTAAAAAAAATGTGCAATGTAATATACTATATGAAAGATGGAAGGTTGGAACAGTAAAGAATGGCAGAACGAAACTTAAACTTAAAACTAACCCCTGTAGAAGAAGCGCTTTCTAAATATTTATCTGCACTGGACGGCCAGCTTGTTCCAAAGTTTGAAATTATCTCTGTAGAGGAAAGTTTAGGTCGTGTAACTTCTGCGCCTGTTTGCGCAAAATTAAACTCTCCGCATTATAACGCCGCCGCGATGGACGGTATTGCTGTTAAAGCATTAATTACAATAAATACAAGTGAATCTAATCCTTTGGAATTAATAGAAGGTTATGATTTTATCAATGTAAATACAGGCGATGCTGTGTGTGAACCGTATAATGCTGTGATAATGGCGGAAGATCTAATTTACGAAGACAATGGCAAAAAAATTAAAATAACAAAAAGCGTTTTCCCAAATCAACATGTAAGACATATTGGAGAAAGTATTAAAATAGGAGAAGAAATACTTTCTGCCAAACATAAAATTAGACCTGTCGATATTGGAATGCTTTTAACCGCAGGTATAACAACTATAGAAGTTTATGCAATCCCAAAAGTTGCAATTTTCCCGACAGGTTCGGAGATCATCGATATTTGCGCTTCTAATTTGCCAATGGGCGAAGTTCCCGAAGCGGGAAAAATAATCGAATCCAACTCACGTATGTACGAAGCGCAAGTTAAACAAGCTGGCGGCGAACCAGTTCGCTTTGCAACTATTCCCGACAATTTTGATTTGTTAAAAGACGTAATAACTAAAGCGGCGGCAGAGTTTGACATGGTATTAATTAACGCAGGCTCCAGCGCAGGCACCGAGGACTTTACTGTTCAAGTACTGCGTGAAATCGGCGAAGTAATAATTCACGGCGTTGCAATGAAGCCGGGAAAACCTGTGATTCTTGCGATTGTAAATGGAAAACCTGTAATCGGCACACCCGGTTATCCTGTGTCTGCATTTCTTTCGTTTGAAACATTCGCTCTGCCGATTCTTTCTGTTCTTACAGGCCGTTCGATAAAACCAAAACAAAAAATAGAAGCGGTATTATCAGAAAAAATAACTTCCACCCCAAAACAGCGGGAATATGTTAGAATTAGGCTGGAGCAACTAAACGGCCAGCTGACTGCTTTTCCATTAACAAGACATTCAGGTATTGCAATGTCGCTTGTAAAAGCCGACGGTTTTTGCATTTTAGATATTGGCTGTGAATGTATCGAAGCAGGCGAAACTGTTAGTATTGAACTGATTGAATCGTAAACACAGGAGACAATTATGGAAAAAGATTTTTCTCATTTTGATTCGCAGGGCAATGCGATAATGGTAGATGTCTCTGATAAACAAATTACTTCCCGTTGTGCAATAGCAAAGGGCTGCATTACAATGAACGCTGATTCAATGAAAGCTGTACTCGGCGGAACTGCAAAAAAAGGCGATGTACTAGGAGTTGCCCGCATTGCAGGAATAATGGCAGCAAAAAAAACTGCCGACCTTATCCCCCTTTGCCATCCGCTTAACTTTGACAAATGTACGATTGATTTTGCGATTGATGAAAGTAAAAACCAAATAGAGACCATATGTCAAATAAAACTTACAGGAAAAACAGGCGCCGAAATGGAAGCGCTCACAGGTGTCTCGGTCGCCCTATTAACGATTTACGATATGTGCAAAGCACTGGACAGGGAAATGGTTATTGGTGATGTTAAACTTTATGAAAAAACTGGCGGAAAAAAATGAGACACGGGCTAAGTCAGAATGGATTATTGCTTGAATAAAATTGCTTTTGGTGTTAAATTTACCTTATGACTATAACACAAACTGTAGAAATACCAGTTAACCGCCGTTTATTTATTGATGTACCCAACGAAGTGCCTGCAGGAAAGGCACAAGTAGAAATAAAAGTTATCCCTTTTGTAAAAAAAGAAGAAAAATCTTTAGAAACAATACCCCTTTTATCTTTTAGGGGTTCATGTAAAGGTCTTGATACTATGGATAAGTATTTTGCGCGAAAACGGGCAGACAAAGCATTTGAAAATGGTCAAATAAAAGATAACCCATATAAAATCGGGGAGCAATAGTTGTGGACTACGTTCTTGATGCTTGTGCTCTGATTGCTCTCTTTAATGAAGAAGAAGGGGCTGATACTGTTGAAAAATTAATGATTCAAGCAAAAAACGACATCGATCGTTTATTTATGAGCAGTATTCAGGTAATGGAAGTTTATTACGACAGAATTTATGTTAAAGGTATTGAGTATGCCAACACTATACTAGAAAGCATATATACTTCACCGATAATTGTTTTACACGATGTTTCTCGTGATGTAATAACTGAAGCAGCAAGATTTAAAACATCGTATTCCATGTCTATCGCTGATACCTTCGCTGCTGCAACTGCTAAAAGTCTTGGTGCGCCTCTTGTTACTAAAGATAACGAAATGAAAGAAGCAGGAGATGCAGGAGAGTTTTCTATATTTTGGCTAAGATAGCAATGTATAAAAATCACGCTGTATATAGCGTATGCAGCAAACAAACAACATCACAAAAAAGCGGTAATAGGTACCTTCGTGCCGTAATTGTATTAATTTTGCTATTTTCACAAGTGTTTTATTTGCACGCAACGGTACAGTCTTCTGATCTTATTATTTATAATGGTAACAGTTATCCATTAATCGTAACATTTCCAATGGAATCTTATTTCATTGAATTTCCGGAAAAACGCCCTCCATCACCTCATTCTGCATTATGGAGAGGATATATTGCATCTTTTGAAATCATTCAAAATGAGTTATGGGTTATCGATATTGAATGGAATAATATATTTAGTAATGTTCGCGGATATCAAACCATAATCGGTGAATTATTTGGAGTTGATAGAATAAAGATAGATTGGTATAGCGGGTTCCTTGTTATTCCGCAAGGTGAAAGAATTGATTATGAGAGTGTAAGCTGGGATCTTGATTACGAAAATTATTTAATTATAGAAATCGAAAACGGAAATGTTATAAATGAATATTTACTTGCTTTTGCTCAATATAGTGTGTTTTTTGAAGAACAGCTAAGAGAAAGATATATAGAGATATTTCAAACTTGGAATAATATTAACTTTCCAGTAACTTTTTAATTATTAGTAAAAGGAGATTTAAAATGATAGGTACCTTGTGTGATACCATTGCGCCGCTCATTTTTTTATGATAAAATAAATATACAGAGAGGTCAATAATGAAGAGTTTTTTACTCCTTTTTCTTACCTTTATACTTTTTATAACCTGTATTCCCGCAGGAAATAAAGATTTTGAAACGGCTTACTATATAAAAGAAGATTCCAGTACATCAGAAAGTGTGGGTATTTATTCTTATAAGGGCAAAAATAAATCTGTTGTTATTCCCAATCTAATTAATGGCTCGCCTGTAACGGCAATTTTTCCAAATTCGTTTCAAGGCCGCAATTTAACCAATATAATTATTCCAGAAGGGATTTATGAGATTGGAATGGAAGCATTTAAAGATAATTTATTAACCTCTATAGTTTTTCCTCAAAGTCTTGCTGTAATCGGAAACAACGCTTTTTCTAATAATTCTCTTACAAGTATAACAATTGGAAAAAATGTTTTCGTAGCCGGCAGTGAAAAATACTCTTCATTTGACAATGATTTTGCATCTGTTTATTATGAAAATTTTCAAAGAGCCGGAATTTATGAACTAATTGAAGGCAGATGGACTTATATAGTAGAAAGCATCTTTGTTTTTGATGGAAAGGGAACCATTACATTTTATCCCGGAAACGAAACTTCAATAGAAATCCCATCTCATATAAACGGCATACCTGTAACAATAATCGGCGAAGGTGCATTCAGAAATAAAAATCTTACAAGTGTTGTCATTCCAGACACTGTTTTAACGATAGAACCTCATGCGTTTGCCGATAATGATATAACTTCTATTGTAATACCCGACAGTGTACAAACAATTGGAGAGATGGCGTTTGTAAGAAATGAAAGACTTTCTTCTGTAATTTTTGGTGCAGGTCTTATAAGCATCGGAGAAGATGCTTTTTCTCTTTGCCCTTTAAGATATGTTGTTATTCCCGCTAATGTTGAAGTAAGATACATCAATATTCAGCAGGATTGGCCGCCTTATGATATAACAAATGTTAATACACCTCTCTATGGTAATGGTTTTGAGAATTTTTACCATGAAAACGGAAGGGTTGCAGGAACTTATATATTTGAAAATAACAGGTGGAAAAAATGAAAAGGTATTTAATATTATTTTTTATTTTGTTTTTTTCTAAGTTATGTTTTGCGCAAACATTTCAAAGTATTCCAAATAATACCTATGTTATGGATATGGCTGGAAGCATCTCATTTTTAAATGGTAATAAAATGAATTTGTCATTTTATGAGCCTAATGTTATAAAATTATTAGGAATATATAATATTGATTTAATAAGTGGTATGCCAGTAATTGATGTAGAGTGGGAAAATGGTATAAGTGAAAAATTATTAGTTATTTCCAATAATTATATTTGTAAAGTATTTGCAAATATGAATACACCATTTGGTAAACGTGTTTTTAATGGAATAAGCGGAAGACAGCTTGAAGGCGGCGGTGATAATGTTTGGCTTTTACCAACAGCAGATAAAATAACAGCTAGTTCTTTTCTTGTTGAAGGAAATGTTTCATATGAACCAAATCAAAGAAGGCCATTATACAAACCATTATGGGTTGAGGGAGCTGAAGGAAGCGGTATTAATGAAAAATTATTTATTACTGCAAGAGCATGTTTTGCAATACATATTTCTATAGGTTATGTTTCATTTGAAAAGCCAGAGTTATATTTGGAAAATTCTAGGCCAAAAAAAATTAAACTAAGTGTAAATAATATTTTTTCTATAGAAGTTGAGTTAAATGATACTCCAAACTATCAAATGATTAATCTACCTGCTCCATTAAGAGCAAGTGATGTTTTAGAATTAGAAATAATCGAGATATATCAAGGTACAAAATATTCTGACACATGTATAAATGACATATTCTATGATTATATTCCATGGCGTGATATTGATTCTGCTAAGTTCTATGATTATATTCCATGGCAGAGTTGGATAGAAAGATCCTATGAAAACTATGAAGATAGTAATGATTTAATTAACAAAAACAATGAAAATGTCATTTTGACTAAAAGCTCTGATAATAATAAAAACCAAAATGGGTTTTGGGTTATATTATTTATATTAATTCCAATTTTATTATTTATTATTATTTTTACAATAAAAAGAAAAAGGTAAGATTAGTAATGTATAAAAGCCACACTAAATATAGCGTATGTAGCAAACAACAACACTACGAAAAAGTGGCAGCAGGTACCTTGCATTATCGAAAAAAATAACAGGGTACAAAGATAGAAAATATGCTAACTGACAATTACGGCAGAACAATAAATTACTTGCGTGTCTCCATCACCGACCGGTGCAATCTGCGGTGTATATACTGCATGCCGCCGGAAGGCGTTAAATGGAAACCCCACGAAAATATTTTAACCTTCGAAGAAATACTTAGGCTTGTTAAAATAATGGCAGCACTTGGTATAAAAAATATAAAAATTACAGGCGGAGAGCCACTGTTAAGAAAAGGCGCTCATTCTTTTTTAAAAGATTTAAAATTGATTAATGGAATAGAAAAAGTAAGACTTACAACAAACGGCCTATTGTTAAACAACTTTTTAAACGAAGCCGAAGAAAATGCTTTGCCGAATGCCGTCAACATCAGTCTTGATGCATTAGACATTAATAGATACAAACAAATTACTGGTTTTAATAATGGTAGTTCTGATGTATTTTCAGAACCAAAAGTGATTCTCTCTGTTATTGACCGTTTATTAGAAAAACAAATAACAGTAAAAATTAACTGTGTTCCTATTCATTCAATTAACGAAGAAGAAATAATTCCAATTACAAAACTTGGAAAAGAAAAAAACATTATCGTACGATTTATCGAGTTAATGCCTATCGGCTGCGCTTCAGCTTTGCAGTGCATTTCTGGTACGCAGGTTAAAGAAATAATAGAAAAAACTTTTGGCGCACTTGTGCCGTTTGACAACATTTCCGGAAGCGGCCCCGCAGTATATTATAGCCTTAATGGCTTTAAAGGCAAGATTGGTTTTATTAATGCGTTATCTCATAGTTTTTGCCATACCTGTAACCGCCTGCGCCTTACAAGCGACGGTTTTTTAAAACTATGTCTATCAAGTGACGTTGGTTTAGATTTACGACAATTGCTCCGCAACGGCGCAAATGACAGCGAAGTTTCACAAGCAATTATCAAAGCAGTTAAAAACAAACCAAGTTCGTATAAGTTTTCAGAAAACATAGAAGGTATGTTCAAAATAGGCGGGTAGGGAGTTACCCTGCAGCGCACTCTCCGCTTTTTCCAGTTAACACATCAAGCCCATGACGCAGTTCATCAATTATAAACTCCAGGTTTTCTTTTACTGCTTTTGGGCTTCCCGGTAAATTAATAATTAACGTACAACCGCGAATCGTCGTAATGCCGCGGCTTAACATGGCTCTTTTTGTAATTGTCATGCTAACAGAGCGCATAGCTTCTGCGATGCCGGGCACAAGACGGTGCGAGACAGCCATTGTTGCTTCCGGCATACAGTCTCTTGGCGATAAACCTGTTCCGCCAGTTGTTAAAATTAAATCTGCCAGATTGGAGTCACAAATACGTTTTAGTTCGTTTTCTATTTCTGTTTGTTCATCGGCTAGCAGAGTATATCCTATTTCTGTATAATCAGAACCGGAAATAATACTGCGGATAACCGGAGCGCTTAAATCTTCGCGTTCGCCTTTAAAACCTTTATCGCTAACGGTTATTATCCAGACACGGTACATAACAATCATTTCATCGCCAGCATTAATTAAACCGCCGTTAATCACTTTGGCAAAAACACCTTCGCGCGGCATGATACAATCGCCCATCTGATTATAAATGGCGCAATGGCTATGACATTCTTTTCCTATTTGAGTAATTTCTAAAACAACTTCGCCGCACTTTAAAATCGTACCGGCAGGAAGAGAGCGAAAATCAATATTATCTACAACAAGGTTTTCGCCGAAACCGCCGAACTCTACCTTTGCGCCTTTCGCACGGAAGTCTTCTATCTTTTGATACGAAAGCAAACTTACCTGTCTGTGCCAGTCACCTGCATGAGCATCGCCTTTAAGGCCATGACCTGTTAAAAATTCTGCACTTCCGGCATCAGCTTTTGGAGTGCCTTTTTCTGAGCTTAAACATACTGCAAGAACTTTTCCCATCAGTTATTTAATTAATCCCATGTCCAGCATAGTCTTCTTTAGGAGCGCTTCGCTTGACGGCGCTAGTTTGCCTAATGGCAGGCGTGCAGGACCTGCAGGAAGACCTGCCCAGGTAAGCGCTTGTTTTATCGGGATAGGGTTTGTTTCTACAAAAGCTGCTTTCATTAAAGGAAGCAGTTCAAAATGTATTGCGCGGGCTTCGTTTATTTTACCTTCAAGCGCAGCTTTGGTTAAAGCTTTTACTTTTGCAGGAACCAAATTAGAAATTACAGAAATAACTCCATCACCGCCAATGCTTGATAACGGCAGGTTAAAAGAATCATCGCCGGAAAGAACCCAGAATCTTTCTGCAGAAGTCTTGCGCGGCATTGCAATCTCTTTAATAATATCACCCATTTGTGTAATATCACCGGAAGATTCTTTTACGCCTGTTATGTTTGGTATTTCTGCGATTTTCTGCATAAGAGAGACAGGAATGTTTCTGCCCGTGCGGGATGCTATATTGTAAATAATTATCGGAATGCCGACATTTGCAGCTGCTTCAAAGTGACGTATAAGGCCATCATCATTTGGTTTGTTATAATACGGTGTTACTACAAGCGCAGCATCTGCTCCAAGTCTTTTTGCGCGTTCAACATATTTAATCATATGTCTTGTATCGTTTGATCCGGCTCCAACAATTATTTTTATCTTGCCTGATGCTTCTTCTACAGCTATTTTGATTAATTTTTCTTCTTCATTTTCATCAAGTGTAGGGGTTTCTCCTGTGGTTCCAAGAGGAACAATTCCGTCTATACCTTCTACTATCTGAAACCGGACAAGTTCACGAAAACCTTCATATTCAACTTCTCCGGTTTTTGTCATTGGTGTAACAAGCGCTGTGTATGCTCCGCGAAAATCAGTCATATTAAACCTCACTTTAGTTCGGCTGCCAAGCCGAACAATAAAATCGAAATGAGACGCAGTCTCATAAAACCCCTCTTTTATTCCTTGAATAAATCATTCATCATATCATCGATTGTAAAAATCCCGCACCTTTTATTGTTTGTAAGCCACCTGGCTGCCTGTATTGCTCCGGAAGCAAAACCTTCCCGGCTGCGTGCAGTGTGTGTAATCTCTATTGTATCTGCCGGTGAATCAAAAAACAAGCTGTGTGTTCCGGGAATGCTGCCCAAACGCAGACTGGGGAAGTGGAGTTCGTCCGCTTCCGGTTTACGATCTATTGTTTCCCAGACAATTTTCTTTTTACGATCAATTTTGTTTAAGACGCCTTCCGCCAGTGTTTTTGCAGTTCCGGAAGGGCTGTCCATTTTTTTATTATGATGATACTCAATGCCGCCAGCATCGTACTCAGGAAAATTATTAACAAGCCCTGAAGCATACCACGCGATGCGGTAAAACATATTTACGCCAATTGAAAAGTTCGATGCCCAAAATAAAGAGCTGTCTGCTTTTTTTACAGCTTCTGTTACTTCGTCCATACGGTTTTGCCAGGCTGTCGTACCTGTTACTACAGGGATTTTTCTTGCCGCAAGAGCTATAATATTTGCAGCTGCCGAATCTGGCTGGGTAAACTCGATAGCAGCATCGATAGAATCAAAATCAGCTTCGTTAATAGTTTTATATATATTTTTTCCGCTTTCTGAAATAAAAGGATCTACAATAACTCCAATATTAATACCTTGAGCAAGTGCAATTTGCTCAATCATTTTTCCCATCTTGCCGTAACCAATTAATGCAATATTCATAACTATTCCTTTTATTTATCCAGCGAATCAAAGAAATCCATATGAAGCGCATTTACTGTTTCTGCGGCTTCTGTATCATTTACAATAAAGCTGATGTTTACCTTGCTTGCTCCCTGCGAAATCATCTGCACAGGTACGCCGAGTAATTGGCAAATCCTGAATGTTCTGGAAAGTATTTCTGAAGAGCGCTTTACATTGCCAATGATAGTAACAATGGCTTTTCCTGTTTTTACTTCTATGTGTGCAATTTTACTAAGTTCTTTTTTTACTTCGGCTAAATCATAAGCAGTATCCAGAGTTAAAGAGACAGATACTTCGCTGGTTGCTACCATGTCAATGGATATACTGTGTTTTGCAAATACAGAAAAAACTTCTGCTAGGAATCCGTATTGCCCCAGCATTCTTGTAGAGACAATATCAACAAGAGTTACTTTATGTTTTGATGTAATGGCGCGTACCGGCGGACTTTTTTTTGCCGATGCTGATGCGCTTTCTATTCTGGTTCCCGGCGCTTCAATATTATAGGAATTTTTTACAAGTACCGGAGTTCCTGTTTTCATGCATGGCAGCATCGCTCTTGGATGAAGCACTTGTGCGCCGAAATATGCAAGCTCCGCCGCTTCTTCGTATGTTACATGTTGAACAGGCCGCGCATTTTTTACAATCCGCGGATCTGCTGTTAGTATGCCGTCAACATCTTTCCATACCTGGATTTCTTCCGCTTTACAGGCAGCGGCAATCATTGTTGCAGAAAGATCAGAGCCGCCGCGGCCAAGGGTGGTTATGCTTCCTTTTTCATCTTTTGCAATAAAACCTGTAACAACAGGAAGCACATTTCCTTTTATCTGCGGCAATATTTTTTCCGGAATTAAATCCCAGCTTTCTTTTAAAAGTTCCGCTTGTGTGTAATTTGAATTTGATACAAAACCTAAATCAAAGGCGTCAAAAGCCCTTGAGTTCATACCAATGGATTTTAAATAAGCTGCCGCAATCCGCACGCTGAGACGTTCGCCGAAAGAAACAAGATAATCTTTTGTTCTTGGAGTAAGTTCTCTTATAAGCGCAATTCCGGATAATAAACGCGTAAGTTCATCCAAAAGGCCTGCAATTTCTTTTTGCGCAGAAGATAATTTTAAAGCTTTTACAGTATCCTGATGCAGTTTTTCTATGTTTTTTATATCAACTTTTCCCTGTTTTAACGCCAGATTTGCAGCTTCCAAAAGATGATCAGTTGTGTCTCCCATAGCAGATAACACAAGAACGGGTTTTTTTGTTAATTGTGATTTTACAATACCAGCTACATGGCGCAAGCGGGAAGCATCGGCTACTGAACTTCCCCCGAATTTCATTACAATCATGGTTAAACCGCCTTGGTTCCATAATAACAATCATATTTAATTGAATCAATAGCAGAACCATTTAATAGTTGTAAATAATTATTAAAATCTGTATAATTTGATTATGATTGGTTTCCTTTTAAGAAAAACTTTATATGATATGTGGGATAATCTATTTAAGATTGTTCTTCTTAATCTTGGCTTTTTTGCAAGCACTGCAATACCTCTTTTCCTTCCCGGAGCTGTTTTTAAGGTTACAAATTCTGTTGCCCTGGAAATTATTATAAATGTTATAGGGATTCTCTTTTGTTCCGTGTATCTTGCCGCCGCCGCCCTGTCTGTAAAAGTCATTTCCGATTACGGCTCTTTTACATTTGGTGATTTTTTCAGGAACTTTAAAGCTGCATGGCCTGCCGGTATACTAATGGGTCTTTTTATTTTCTTTCTTTTCCTTATTTTATCGTATGTAATTCCTTTTTATCTGGATGTTGAACCTCCTGTTGTCGGTTTAATTTTGGCGGCAATTGTTTTTTGGACATCTGTTTTTGCCATTCTTTCATTTCAGTTTTTCTTTGCAGTTATTGGCCGTTTAGGTCCGAGTTTATCAAAAGCATTTAAAAAATGTTTATTAATTTCTCTGGATAATACCGGTCTTTCAATATTTTTGATTTTAAACAGTATTGCAATTATGCTTATTTCTATAGTATTTGTTTTTATGTTTCCAGGTCCTGTCGGCGCTCTTCTTTATATTGATCAGGCATTGCGCCTGCGTCTTTTAAAGTACGATTGGCTGGAAGCAAACCCCGGCGCTAACCGCAGGAAAATTCCATGGGATGAGCTTTTAATAGAAGATCGTGAAAGAACGGGAACCCGTACTTTAAAGAACTTTATTTTCCCCTGGAAGGACTAAGGGTTTCCAAGGCGTATTCCAATACTTCCTGCAACTGCCCGTTCTCTTCCGGGAATACCGCCGTGTATTGGAGTATTTTTTACTTTTATACTGTTGTCCGGGTAACGCATAACAAGAACGCTTGAGCCGCCGCCGTCAAGATTTATTCCGTCATGGGAACCTAAAAAACGGAGTAATAATGCTGTTTCGTATTCTGTAGCGCCGGCGCTTCCATTTCTTCTGCCGTCAATTACCAATAGATATAGAAACCGTCCGTTAGCTGAAAGTCCTGCTGCGCTCCGCGGATGCCTAGTTGCTGAAACAGGCGTACTGGCGCTTTCACTGCTTAGTGTCCTTTGTGCCGGTGTTCCGCCTGTTAGTATCTGATGAAATCCGCCGGCGGCATTTTCTATATTTCCGGCAGTGCGTATTAAAGGCTGCCTTATAATTGCCGCTCTGCCTTCGCCTTTGTAAAAAACCAATGCATCATAATTGGGATTGGCAGGCGAGAATATTTCTCCGCCGGAAATGACAATACCAATATTTTTTATAGGTAAACCCTCTCTTGATGTAGAAATGTCAAAAGGGAGTGCGTTTATTCCTGCAATAAGATTATTATCGCGGACAAAGCTGGAAACTTTTGTGCTGTACGCATTATTGTTTATTACGATTTCTATTTCTGGTGCGGATAAATCTATTTGTAATGCCCAAAACTCAAGCCTTGGAGACGTGATTTTACCATGAAAGAAATTAATCCCGTTAGTGTGCGGCAGCCAAAACGGCTCTATATTCTCTATGGAGGCGAATGTATTTAATTGTTCAGGATTTGCAGGTACAGGGGAAACAGAAGCGCATGAAATAGATAATAAAACTATAAGAAGCATAAAAAATGCATACAGAGCAAATCTTGTATGCATTTTCCAGTGATTAATATTCACCTTTACCCTTACGGTTTCTCTTAAGCAATTTACGGGCATTGGCCTTTTTCTTTCGGTTAAGGATGGTGGAAGGTTTTTCATAATATTCCCGTTTTTTGAACTCGCGGATAATGCCTTCTTTTTCTACCATACGTTTAAAACGTTTTATGGCTTTTTCCAGCATTTCGCTGTCATCAACTGTAATATGCGCCAAAATAATCACCTCCTTTTTGCAAAGCGTTTCTAATTATAGATTCTACTGATTATCAGGTTTTTGTCAATAAGCGGCCGGTTTACAAAAGCGTCAGGATCGGCATATTCGCCGCTTACCCTTATTTCCCAATGCAGATGAGGTCCTGTGGAAAAACCTGTCGAGCCGGAAAGACCGATTAATGTACCTGTTTCTACAATTGTATTTTCCTGTGCAATAACGCTGTCCAAATGATAATACATTGAGTATACACCGGGTGCATGTTCAATAATTACCGAATAACCTGTAAGAATCCTCATTCGGGAAAGTACAACTCTGCCTCTGCCGCAGGCGAATACTTCCGTTCCTGTCGGTATTCCAAAATCTATTCCTGCATGAATCGAGGATGTCCTTCTGCCGTCAGAAAAAACATTAACACGGCGGAATCCAAAAGGACTTGTTCTTCTTGTAGATGTTACCGGAAGCGAAAACCTTCCTGCGTGATAAATCTGGCTGCCGGTTGCAGACCAAATAGCCCAGATTATTTCTGCTTCCCTTTCTCTTTCCGGATTTGGATCGGTTGCTAAACTGGTGACTGCCTGGCTAAGATGCAGAGTTTCTGTCCGGAACTCCCTGGGAGAAATTGTGATTGGTATTTCATAAACAGCGTTCCATTCATTAATCAATCTGATTACTGCGCTTCCTGGTGCGGCAGTGGCAGGTATTGCTGTTATGGCTGCCCTAAAACCCGGGTTTCTGCCTTCTGGCGGAACGCTGAAAAACCTGGCTTTGGCTGCCTGTCTGTCATTAATAATAACCTGAACTTCGATTTCGTTTGTATTTACGCCGATTGTTACAGGATCTCCAGGACGCGGAGATTCCGGAATTATTGTGTATTTTAAAGCCTGCGCAGAAATGATGTTTTTTCCGGCGCAAGTTGTAAAGGTTAGACAGATAAAGAAAAAAATTAATAAACGTTTTGCCATGTGTTTTCCTAATTGCATTTTTTCAAATCTAAAATAATTATTTGCGGCGTTTCATTTCCCTTGTAATAATCCCGGGTCATGTTAAAGACAATGTCTGCTTTGTCGTTAACTCCGAATTCTTTATTAATTACACGTTCTGCGTTCTGCCAGTAAAGCGCAGGCCATTTGTATTTTCCGGCATCAAGAGTCATTTTTACATGTTTAACGTCCGATTTTCCAATTATACTAATATCTTTAATTATAATATTTTTAGTTAAAAAAACAAGCGGATTATTTTCGCTGCCGTATGGTTCAAATCTTTCTATCATCTTTAGAATATCGGGCGAAAGATAATTATGCGGAAGTTCAGCATCAATCTGAATTGATTCTTCTTCCGGTTCTTTGGCAAATTCAATTGCCGCAGCTGCTTTTTTTAGTTTTTCTGTAAATTTATCCCAGTTTTCGAATGGCATGCTAAAGCCGCCTGCCGCCTGATGCCCTCCGGCATCTATAAATAAATCGCTGCATTGTTCAAAAAGGATATGAATATTAAAACCTCTTGCAGACCGGATTGATCCTGTGCACATACCGTCGTGTATGGAAATTGCTATAGAAGGAACATTAAACATCCGGCATGCGCGCTGTGCCATTAATCCTGTAATGCCTTTATTGATTTTTTCTCCGTGAACCATTATAAGTTTTTGTTCATATTCATTATAACTATCGTAAGCCATGGATTCTGCCATAATCCAGGTTTCATCTTCCAGCTCTTTTCTTTTTTCATTCATTGCAGCAAGTTCTGCGGCAAGCCTTTCTTTTTTTAATAAATCTTTTTCAAAAAACAGGGCTGCTGCAGTTTCTGAGTTTCCCATTCTGCGCGCTGCGTTTATGCTTGGGCACAGTTTCCATGAAATATCCTTTGTATCAAAATGTTTTCCTGCAAGGTCAGTTTTTTGAAGCAATTGCAAAAGCCCCTGCCTTGGTTTTTTTTCCAGGGATTCTAAACCCCTGCGGACAATGATTCTGTTTTCGTCCAATAGCGGCATAATGTCTGCAATGGTTCCCAATGCAGCAAGCTGAAGATCTTCGTTTTCTCTTTCTGTGTCTTCCAGTTTTTTTTCTTTGATCCGCGCATAAGAAATAAAAAGATTAACAAAGACATCAAGTTCGCTTAGTTCCTTATCTGAATACTTTGCAATTTTAGAAAGTTCTTTTATCCGCAAAAGACTTTTGTTTGCAGCCTGCGGAATTTCTTTGCCAATCTGCGGAGCAACATCCAGCATTCCAACTTCTACACTTTTGCCGAAAAGTTTTACAAATGTCTGGTTATGCAGCGGAGCATCCCAGCAGACGATTTGCTGTCCTTCCAGAAATGCAAGCAGACGCGTATCACTAATGGAAACCAAACCTGGTACAATTGTTTCTGTTAATGTATCGATGGTTTGCAGATTCCGCATTTTTGCTATTTCTATGACCCATGCATCATTTACAGGTCTTGTATTTAAAAGACATATTTGCTGTCCGTAAAGTTCGCTTCTTTGCGCAAAACGAAGTGCAGAAACAAGTTTAAATGCAACGCCGCATCCGGAAAGATCCCTGAACGGATAAGCGGAATTTTTAAGTTTTGGGTTGATGATAACCAATGCATCCGGCAGTTCATCCAGCGGTTCATGATGATCCGTTATAATTACATCGATAGAAAGCTCATTTGCCTTTTTTATTTCAGTAAACCGCGAGATGCCGCAGTCAACAGTAATTATCAATGTGCCGTCTTTTGCGGCAAAATCTTCGACTGCCTCCAGTGATAACCCGTAAGGTTCATCTCCTGTTGGAATGCGCCATGTAACATCCATATCAATACTTTCCAGGTATCCTGCCAAAAGCGCAGTTCCTGTAATACCGTCTACATCACTGTCACCGAAAACCATTATTTTTTCGCCTTCTTCTTTTGCCGCAAGGATTCGTTCTACTGCATCTTCCATTCCATCCAGAGCAAATGGATTGCGCAAAGAGGTAATATCATCTTCCAGAAAATAACGTATTGAATCGCCTTTTATATGACCGCGGCGGACAAGTATAGAGGCAGTTAACAGATCGCAATTATATTTTGCAGAGATTTCTTTAACCAGATCAGGAGAAATCTCTTTTTTATTCCATTTCATGTTGATTTATGGTAGCGGAAATATAGAGTTATTAATAGACTCTTTTTTACCACTCCCAGCTTTTTAGGCGTTTTCCGATTGCTTCGGTTAAAACATTTGTAATAATCGCTTTTAATTCTCCGTCGGATTTATTGTTCAAATTTATATCCGGCGGCTGTATTCCCAAAAAACCAGCCCATTGCCACAAAAAGCGGACCAGTATCTTATTGCACATTTCGTCATTTGCGCTTTCCAGCGTATCTAGTGTTTCATTTGCAAGATTCAGGGCTGTTTCCCAATCGCCGCCGCCGCCGTGAGACAATAAAATTGTTTCTGCCAAAGCGCCTGCCGCCATGGTTCGATCGTATAGTTCTCTTAAACCCGGCCGCCATGAATGAACATCAAAATCGCTTAGTTTAACATGCTGGAAACCATGTAACTGGGAATCCTTGGCTTTGCTGCGGTAAATCCACACCTGACCTGAATTATAAGAAGCACAGTGAGCGCGTAATTTGCTTTTTGCGCCGCCGAAAACTGTTGCCCTGATTAAACCTTCTTCGGCAGTGAGCAGGGTAATTTCGCTGTTGGATTCACCAGAAGGGCGCGACCTGAGAACCAAACCTGTATATACCGCCGTCCTGGACATTAAAGCGCCAGTGCGAAGACTTTGCTGTTGCGGCTTTGGTCGTAAATCTTGCGTTTTTGCTCAGGCAGGCTGTCTACAAGCGCTTCTTTAAAGCCCAAAGATTCAAACCAGTCCTGAGATTGGGTTGTTAATACAAAAACCCGCTTAAATCCGCTTTTTTTTGCCTTTTCAATAAGATAACCAACAATTTTCTTGCCCAGCCCATGATCGGTATAATTTGGGTCTGTGGCAACTGCCGCAATTTCGCCCTGATTCTCGCCCCAGTTGTGAAGCGCACCGCATGCCCGGATCGAACCATCAATCTCTAAAACCGAATAATCGTCCTTTTTTTCCTGAATTTGTTCGGGATTTCGCCTTATTAGGAGCCCTTTTTGCATTTGCGGTTCCATCAGCCTTAAAATATCAGGCAGATCCCTTGAATGGAAACAGCGGATCGAATCGTATTCATCAGTATAAATCATGGTTCCTACGCCCAAATTTGAGTATAACTCTTTTAAAACAGCGCCTTCTTCTCTTCCATCTATTATATGTACTCTGTGAATGCCTGCCTGGCTGGCTTTTAAGCCAAGTTTTAACTCCCGCTGGAATGGATTTGGGTCTGATTTTATCATTAATTCTGCTTCTTTTGGGGTTAACCTGGCAGCGTTCATTCTGTCTTTAGTTGTAATTATAAAGAGTTTTATTGCTCCAAGCGTTTTTGAGACCGCCAGGGCAATTTCATCGCTGGGTACATTATATGGCTTTCCCGATGGGCTCCAGCCAATACAGGGGAGGATTGGCACCATTCCTAAATTTAACACCCTTTTCAGCGAATCTGCGTAGATTTTATCTACAGTGCCGGTATGCTCTGTATCGATGCCGTTTATTACTCCAAGCCCTCTGGCTCTTACAAAATTGCCGATTATTGCATCGACCCTGCTGCCGGATAAAAAAGTCATAAACCGGCTTGCAACGTTAAAAGCTGCCATTTCTACATATGAAATTGCCTGAGACGATGTAACACGGATTGTATTATCCTGAGAAAGCGCAAAATTTGAATCGATGTCATGCTGTTTAAAAACAGCATCGATATTTTCTTTGACTCCCGGAACTATTATTACTTTAAAGCCGGTTTTTGCAAGCAGGGCCAGATCTTTTACAAGACCCGGAAAACCAGGATCTTCGGTGACGGGAAAATCAATTTTAAATACCATGGTAGAACCTTCGAACCGGCTTTGGTAATGAAAAACCTCGCGGATTAAATCTACCTGTGAAATGGAATTTTCATTCATAGAATTATTTTAATGTAAATTCAATCGTCTTGCCAGAGCGTTTTCACTAAAGCATTTTTTTTTATGTCCGATATTAAGAGTGGAATGGGAAAACTCTCTAGGAGCTTTAATTTAAAGTTTCTAGAGATGCTTTCTTTCCTGGTTTAATTATATACCCGTTGGGTTTTGTAATTATCCAGGTATCCTCACCCTTCCGGGAACGGGTGGGTCGAGGGTTCAGCAGTTTCGTATATATATCATATATTTGAAACTGCCGTGATTCCCGCAGGGAATCACATGGCACACACAGATACTAACGTGTTACGTAAGTATCAACGAACAAGGAATGAGTTTTCCATTGGTGAAAGTTTTACCCTGGTAAAATTCAAAAAACAAAACCGCAAAGCGGTTTTGTTAAGGTAAAAATCTGAAAGGATTTTTATCACGGCATGGAAGCCGCGGCGTATTATGGTCATAACAATTTGTTTTGACTCGCGCCGAAAAAGCCAAAGGAGTGAGTATATGATTATCAATCACAACTTAAGTGCAATGTTTGCCGACAGGTCCCTCAAAGTTACCCAGGTGTTCCTGGATAAAAACATGGAAAAATTGTCGAGCGGGCTGCGCATCAATCGCGCCGGTGATGATGCTTCTGGATTAGCTGTATCAGAAAAAATGCGATCGCAGATTCGTGGTTTGAATCAGGCATCTACAAATGCCCAGAATGGTATTTCGTTCATTCAGACTACAGAAGGTTATCTGCAGGAATCTCAGGACATCCTCCAGCGTCTCCGTGAATTAGCTGTGCAAGCCTCTAACGGTATTTATTCCGATGAGGACAGATTGTACATTCAGGTCGAAGTTTCTTCACTTGTTGCAGAAGTAGACCGAATTGCATCTCATGCACAATTCAACGGAATGAACCTGTTGACAGGCCGTTTTGGCCGTCCAGCTGGCGAAAATGTGGTTACCGCCTCTATGTGGCTCCATATTGGTGCAAACATGGATCAGCGGGTGCAGGTATTTATCGGCACAATGACAGCGAAGGGTCTTGGTATCCGCGAAGTCGGTGACGATACCTTTATATCACTGTCCTCTCCGGACAGTGCCAATCGTGCCATTGGAACCCTAGACAGAGCGTTAAAGGTCATCAACAAACAAAGAGCTGACCTTGGCGCCTACCAGAACCGCCTTGAACACACAGTACGCGGATTAGATGTTGGAGCAGAAAACATGCAAGCATCAGAATCCCGCATCCGTGATGCAAACATGGCAAACGAGACAGTCCGTTACACCACAAACATGATTCTTACACAGTCAGGCACAGCAATGTTGGCGCAGGCAAATCAAAGAGGTCAATCGGTTCTTTCGCTTCTGCAATAGTTTATTGCAGTATCCGGCCGCTAGTTTTAGCAGCCGGACGGCTCTCGGAAAGGCGCCTGACCGCTTACCGTTTTGGTAGGTGGTTGGGCTTCTTTTTTTATATAATATAATCCTAATGTAGTGCTAAGAGTATTACGGTAGCATTTTTCAAAAAATTGTAATATAATGCCCCATGTTTAAATATTTTACCAAAAAAATAGAACGGGTAAAACAGAAAACAAGAAGCTTTTCAGATGAATCAAGGCGGCTTGCCGAGGCAGGGAAAATCGGCAAGTTTGATGAAATTAATAGAATAATATATATTTCATTTTTAACAATAATCGTATTCATTTTATTTTCCGGCTGTTCCGGAACTAATGAGCTTCAGTCCGGCAGACAGCAGATGTTTTCTTCATATAAAGATACCCCTGGTATTACTGCAGAAGAAATAAAAGCAATTGAAGCTTTAAAAGAAGAATATGATTATTTTATATATGGGATGCCGCTAAGTACCGAAACATTCGAAGATAATAACGGCAATATCAGAGGGTTTTCCGCGCTTTATTGCGAGTGGCTTACAGAATTTTTCGGCATACCGTTTCTGCCGGTTTTATATGAGTGGCAGGATTTAATCGCGGGTTTAGCGTTGGGTGAAGTTTCTTTTTCCGGAGAACTAACAGCTACAGAAGAACGCTTGCAAATTTACTACATGACAAGCGCCATTGCCGCGCGGCCTGTAAGGCGTTTTCGGCTTGCCGATTCAAAACCTGTTGCAGAATTGATTCTGGAACGCCCGATACGCTGCGGTTTTATTACAGGCGCTGCTACAATCAGGGCGGTAACTGCGGAATTAGAACCTGGCACATATGAAGTTATTCAATTAGATGATTTTTATCTTGTTTATGATGCGCTGAAAAGCGGATTAATTGATTCATTTTATTACAGTGCGCCGGCAGAAACCAATTTTATTGAATACAGCGATATAATTGCCTATGATTTTTATCCGTTAATTTTTATGCCGGTTTCGCTGTCCACCCGTACCAGCAGCAAAGAACCAATAATTACTGTAGTAGAAAAAGTTTTAAGAAGCGGCGGCGCATTATTTTTTGCAGAATTGTACAATACCGGATACAATGAATATAAAAGATACAAGTTTTTTACACAGCTTTCAGAAGAGGAGCGCCGTTTCATTCAAACCAATCCGGTTGTATCTGCAGCTTTTGAATCAAGTAATTATCCTGTCAGCTTTTATGATATACGCGAAGAACAGTGGAAAGGCATAGTTTTTGATGTATTGCAGGAAGTAGAAGCGCTTACAGGACTTCGCTTTGAACGTATAAATGACGAGAATGCCAGCTTTTCTGATCTGTTAAAAATGCTGGAAAACGGCGAAGCTTCCATGCTTTCTGAACTTGTAAAAACAAGGGAACGGGAAGGCGTTTTTTTGTGGACGGATACTGCATTCATGGAACCAAATTTTTCTCTCATTTCCAAGGTAGATCATAAAAATAAAACTTTAAATGAAATTTTATATACAAGAGTCGGTTTGATTAAGGATTATGCGCACACGGCTTCTTTTAGAAAGTGGTTTCCAAATCATCTGTTTACAAAAGAGTACGAAAGTAATCTAGCTGCCTTTGATGCTTTAGACAGGGGTGAAATTGACATGGTTATGGCAAGCACTCATGATTTATTAATACTTACACACTACCTTGAGCGTCCTGGTTATAAAATCAATTTTTTATTTGACAATCCCTATAATTCAACTTTTGCGTTTAACAAAGATGAAATTATTCTGCATTCTATTTTAAATAAAGCGCTGCGTTCCATAAATGTAAAAGGCATTTCGGATCAATGGCTGCGCAGAACCTACGATTACCGCAGTAAATTGGCAGAGGAGCGGCTTCCTTTGCTTATTGGTTCATCTGTCTTGCTTCTGACAGTTCTTTCGCTGCTTCTTGTTATATTTGTAAGAAACCGCCGGGTAGGCAAGCGGCTGGAAAAGCTTGTTAAAGAACAAACATATGACCTTGAGCTTCAGACAGCAAGAGCAATGGCAGCTAATCAGACTAAATCAACATTTCTTGCGAACATGAGTCATGAGATACGTACACCAATGAACGCTATTTTAGGCGTTACAGAAATTCTGATACAGGACGAGAATCTTCCTGCAGAAACAGAAGAAGGGCTGGAAAAGATTCACAGCTCGTGCAATTTGCTTTTAGGTATAATTAACGACATATTGGATTTTTCAAAAATAGAAGCAGGTAAAATGGATATTATTCCGGCTTTATATAAAGTTGCAAGCCTTATAAATGATTCCATTCACTTAAATATGATGAGGATAGAAAGTAAACCTATCGAGTTTATTCTTGACATTGACGAAAATATTCCTGCCAGGCTGATAGGTGACGAGCTTCGTATCAAACAGATATTAAATAATTTACTTTCTAATGCTTTTAAATATACTGATGCCGGACAGGTTAAACTTTTAATCACTTCCGAATCCCAGCCTGATAATAAAGGTATAGTGCTTGTGATAAGCATTCAGGATACCGGTTATGGCATGACAAAAAAACAACTGGATGAATTGTTCGACGAATATTCGCGTTTCAGCCAAAAAAAAGGAAGAACTATAGAAGGTACTGGATTAGGTCTTTCGATAGTACAAAGTTTGATTTGTCTTATGAATGGTGAAATTCATGTAGAAAGCGAACTTAATAAAGGTTCGTTGTTCAGAGTGCGGCTGCCGCAGGGAGTAGTAGACTCCGAAGTTCTGGGCAGGGAAATAGTAATAAATCTTCAGCAGTTCCGCATGAATTATATGACATTAAAGAAAAGAGATAAGATAGTACGGAACCCAATGCCATACGGAAGTGTTTTGGTTGTTGATGACGTAGAAACAAATCTGTATGTTGCCGCAGGTCTTATGAAATTTTATAAATTACAGGTTGATACCGCCATGAGCGGAAGGGAAGCTATAGATAAAGTTAAAAACGGCAAGGTGTACGATGTAATTTTTATGGATCATATGATGCCGGAAATGGATGGAATAGAAACGGCAAAAATTATTCGTGAACTGGAATCCGAACAAAAAATTGCCAAAGTATTAGGGTTCGATAGAATCCCAATTGTTGCATTAACTGCAAATGCAGTTGTAGGACAGGCGGATGTATTTTTACAAAACGGATTTGATGATTTTATTTCCAAACCGATTGATATTCGTCAGTTAAACTTTATTTTAAATAAATATATCCGCGATAAACAGCCGCCGGAGATAATCGAAGCCGCAAACGGTTATCTGGATTCCAAAGAAACGGAAACAGGAACAAATTCATTATTAATTGAATCGTTTATCAGGGATGCCCGCAAAACTGTTATTTTACTGGATGAATTAATTAAAAAAGAAAGATGGTTTGAAAACGGAGAAAATCTGCACAAATTCACAGTTACCATTCATGGTATAAAAAGTTCTCTTTGGAATATTGGAGAAAAGGTTCTTTCCGAATCAGCGGGGGAAATGGAGCATGCTGCCAGAAATATCAACTTTTTATCGGAATATATACCAAAATTTACGGCTGGATTAAATGATTTGTTGCAAAAACTGGAAGAAGAACGCCAAATTAATACCAATAGTTTAGACGAAGATGATGCAGATATGTATAATAAACTACAGAACATTGTAGAAATGTGCAATGAATATGATAGAAAGGGTGTTTTGGATTGTATCGCAGAAATTGATAAATGTACGAATGGAACAAGGGCAGTTCTGGATGTTGTAAAAGAATATGTTTTGCACAGTGAATTTGAAAATGCCGAAAGAACAGCGGCAGAATATCTTAATAAAATTGTAAAGTAATGGGAGATTTGCATGTTTTTCAAAAATAAAAGCTGGAGTTTTTTTCTTTCTATATTATGTATGATAGCTTTGTTTATTTCCTGTGAAGAGTCTATTAATACACAATCAGCTGTATTTTCATCTTATATTGATATACCTGGTATTACAGAAGAAGAAATAACGGCTATTAAAATCCTAAAGGACGAATACGATAGTTTTGTATACAGCGTACTGCCGTCTACTGTAGCTTTTCCTGACAGCAATGGTGAGATAAAAGGTTTTTCTGCATTGTTTTGCGAATGGCTGACTATTTTATTTGACATTCCGTTTGTACCGGAATATGTTGAGTGGGATGAGTTTCTCCCCAAACTTGCAAATTTTGAAGTTGATTTTACCGGTGCAATAACAACAACAGAAGAACGTAAGAAAACTTTTTTTATGACAACTCCCATTGCTATGCAGATGCTTATGTCTTACAGGATTATAGATAGTGAGCCGATTGAAAACATAATGGAAAGGCGGCTTCCGCGGTATGCATTTATAGAAGGAACCGTAATGGTTAACGATGTTATTACCGCGCTTGGAGGTGTTTTTTTTGAAACCATAATGGTAAAAAATACTGATGAAGCATATATGTTTCTTAAAAACGGCAGAGCTGATGCTTTCCTGAATTCAGATACTGTTCAGGTATCTTTTGATAAATTCGAAGATATTACCGTTAAAGAATTTTTCCCGTTAATATACAATCCTGTTTCACTTGCAACGCAAAACCCCAGGTTAAATCCAATTATTTCTGTTGTTCAAAAAGCCCTTGATAACGGAGCGCTTAGTTATCTGACCATACTTTATAATCAGGGGTTTAAGGAATACCAGAGAAATAAGCTGCGTAATCAGTTTACAGAAGAAGAGCTAGAATATATCAGAGCTAATCCTGTTATACCTGTTGCTGCAATTTACAGTAATTATCCTGTAAGTTTTTTTAATACTCGCGAAAATGAATGGCAGGGAATTTTCTTTGACTTGCTGGAAGAGATCGGGTTAATTACCAATTTAACTTTTGAGCTTAAAAATAATGAACGCACAGAGTGGTCAGCCATTCAGGAGATGTTAAGGAATAAAGAAGTTTATTTTGTTTCAGATATGATCTGGACACTGGCGCGCGAAGAACATTTTATGTGGTCAAATATATCGATTCAGAATGATTATTATGCGCTTATATCAAGGCTGGATTATCCAAATGTTAATACAAACGAAATTCTGCATGCAAAAGTAGGGCTTACAAGGGGTACTGCTTATACTGCCATGTTCAAACAATGGTTTCCCGGGCATGAAAATACAATCGAATATGACGGCATAGAAGAAACATTTAATGCCATGCGTGAGGGCAAAGTTGATATGGTTATGACAACAGAAAGAAGGCTTATGTTTCTTACGCATTATCAGGAGCTCTCCGGATACAAGGTAAACTATGTGTTTAATCAGGTGATTAGTACCAGATTTGGCTTTAATAAAGAAAAGGATATTTTACGTTCCATTATAGATAAAGCGCTCAATGCAATTGATACAGATGGAATTTCGAATCAATGGATGCGCAAAACTTTTGATTACCGCGCAAAAGTTGCAGAAGCGCAGCGTCCGTTATTATTCGGATCATCCGCTCTTCTTCTTTGCGTTATATCTTTGCTTATTGTTTTATTTTTAAGAAGCCGCCGTGCCGGTAAAAACCTTGAATTTCTTGTAGAAGAGAAAACACGTGACCTGGCGGATAGTTATAAATTTGCGCAAAAGGCGCGCGAAGAAGCAGAGCAGGCAAACCGCGCTAAATCATCATTCCTTGCCAACATGAGCCATGAAATACGCACGCCAATGAACAGCATTGTAGGATTTTCTGAATTGGCGCTTACCGATGATTTAGCGGAAAAAACCAAAGGTTATCTTTCCAATATTCTTGAAAACTCAAAGTGGCTTCTGCATATAATTAACGATATTCTGGATATATCCAAAATTGAATCCGGCAAACTGGAATTGGAAAAGGTTCCCTTTAGTCTCCCTGATATATTCACAGCTTGCCGCACAATGATTTTGCCAAAGACAAATAATAAAGGACTTACACTCCATTTTTATGCCGAGCCGTCTGTCGGAAAAATTCCGTTAGGTGATCCAATAAGGCTGCGCCAGATACTTACTAATCTTCTGTCCAATGCAGAAAAATTCACTAGTTCCGGCATTATAAAAGTTCAAGCCGTTGTAAAAGAAATTGGCGAAAAAACAGTTACCATGTATTTTGAGGTTAAAGATTCCGGAATTGGTATGACTCCTGAACAAATTAAAAGGATATTTAATCCGTTTGAGCAGGCCGAATCCGGTACAACACGCAAGTACGGAGGTACGGGGCTTGGGCTTGCCATCACTAACCATCTCATAGAAATGATGGGCGGTAAACTGATGGTAGAAAGCACACCCGGAGTAGGAAGCAAATTCAGTTTTGAAATAATTTTTGATATTGTTAATGCTGAAATTGCCAGTATACCGGAATCAAGAATAATAAGCGGAGAGATTAACAAACCAACTTTTGAGGGTGAAATATTATTATGCGAAGACAATGCCATGAATCAGCAGGTTATGTCTGAACATCTTTCCAGGGTTGGAATAAAAACTATAGTAGCAGAAAACGGCAAAGTTGGGTTAGATGCAGTGCGCAGCCGCATGACAGACGGAAAGAAGCAGTTCGATCTTATATTTATGGATATGCATATGCCTGTAATGGACGGTATTGAAGCAGCAGAAAAAATTCTTGAGTTAAAAACTAGTATTCCAATAGTGGCGTTAACAGCGAATGTCATGACGCAGGATCGCGAATTGTACAAAAAAATAGGTATGGTTGATTATCTTGGCAAACCTTTTACAACTCAAGAACTGTGGCTGTGTTTAATGAGGTTCTTAAAACCTATAGAATGGAAAACAGAAGATATTACGCAGCAAATACAGGCAGAAAATGAACTGCGCCGCGGTTTAATAAAGAACTTTATAAACAGCAACCGGAATAAGATTAACGAGATATGGGATGCTATAAATGCAGATGATTTAAAACTGGCGCACAGGCTGGCTCATACATTAAGAGGTAACGCAGGGCAGCTGAAAAAAACATCGCTGCAGAAAGCTGCAGAAGATATTGAGAACAATTTAAAAACAAGCGTAAAAGATGTTACTCATGAACAGATGGCTGTTTTGGAAAAAGAACTGAATGAATCTCTTGCAGAATTTGAACAGATTGCCGGCGATGGATCTTTTAAAACACCAGCTGAAGAACCGCTGGATATTGAAGCGGCAAAAGCGCTGTTTAATGAATTGGAACCGCTGTTAAATGACAGTAATACTGAATGCCTTAAATATATCAATAGGCTTCGTTCTGTTCCGGGCTGCGAAGAACTTGTTCAGCAGATAGAAAGTTTTAAATTCAAGCCGGCAATGGAAACCCTTGCTGAGTTAAAGAAAAAAATAATAGGTTAATAATCATGGAAAAAAAGAACAATATATTAATCGTTGATGACGATGTTGCAAACTTGATGGAATTGAACAGCATACTGCAAGCAGATTATAAAGTGTATGCAGTCAATGACGGAGTATCAGCGCTGGAAAAAGCAAACGAATCTTTGCCGGATCTTATATTGCTGGATGTTATTATGCCCGGCATGAGCGGATTCGAAGTTATTGTTGAATTAAAAAAAGCAGAAAATACAAAGTCTATACCTGTCATTTTTATAACTTCACTTAGTGAAGAAGGCAATGAAAGCGAAGGGCTGGCAATGGGCGCTATCGATTATATACGTAAACCTTTTAATGCAGAAGTTGTTAAACTAAGAGTTAGTCAGCAGATTAAAATTGTTAATTTACAGCGCGATTTGGAAAATGCAGCAAGTGCCGCCGAGGCAGCTGCCAGTATTGCAGAGGAAGCAGCCAGCGCAGCAGAAGCGGCAAATAAATCAAAATCAACTTTTCTTGCGAATATGAGCCACGAGATACGAACGCCTATGAATGCAATCATGGGAGTAACAGATATATTAATGCAATTAGACAGGCTGCCCGGCGAAATAGAGGACGGGCTGGAAATGATTTATGCTTCCAGCGAAATGCTTTTAGGCATCATTAACGACATTTTGGATTTTTCAAAAATTGAAGCAGGTAAACTGGATATTATCCCGGCTCAGTATCAGGTTGCAAGCATGATAAATGATGCAGTGCACTTAAATATGATGCGGATTGGAAACAGGCCAATCAAATTTGAACTGGAAATAGATGAAACTATTCCGGCGGATCTTATTGGTGATGAACTTCGCATTAAACAAATTTTAAACAATGTGCTTTCTAATGCTTTTAAGTATACAGATGCAGGCAAAGTAACAATGTCAATTTCTGCTGAAACAGCAAGAGCCAGCAAAAATGTTTCTCTTGTAATTTGCGTACAGGATACAGGTCTTGGCATGACCCAGGAGCAGCTGGAACGGCTGTTCGAAGAATATTCGCGTTTCAATGAAAATGGCAAACGCAATATAGAAGGTACAGGACTAGGTTTTTCGATTATGCAGCGATTGGTAAATCTCATGAGCGGCTCAATTAATGTTGAAAGCGAACCGGGCAAAGGTACAATAGTTACAATCCGGCTGCCTCAGGAGAATGCCGATAATGGAATACTGGGTGCAGAAATAGTTGATAATCTCCGGCGTTTCCAAAAAAATAATATAACACACAGAAGAAAAATAAAATTTAAACGCGAACCTATGCCGTACGGGAGAATTCTGGTTGTTGATGATACAGAAACGAACTTGTTTGTTGCTGTAAGGCTTATGAGATTATATAAACTTAAAATTGAAACAGCCATAAACGGGCGGGAAGCTGTTGATAAGATAAAAGACGGAAATGTATACGATGTTATCTTTATGGATCACATGATGCCGGAAATGGACGGTATGGAAGCAACAAAAAGAATACGTGATTTTGGGTATACAAATTCGATTGTAGCGCTAACGGCAAACGCTGTAGCCGGACAGGCAGATGTATTTTTAAAAAATGGCTTTGATGCATTTATTTCTAAACCGCTGGATATTCAGCAGTTAGATGTTATGCTGAATAAACTGATACGCGACAAACAAACACCAGAGGTTATAGAAGCAGCGCGAAGGAATCAGGCATTAGGACAGGATTCCGGCAGTGATAATAATCAGCATTATACCGATCCCTTATTACTGGAATCATTTATTAGGGATGCCCAGAAAGCTGTAATTCTGCTTGATGAATTGTTTAAGAATACCGCTTATAAAAATAGTGATGGTTTACAGAAGTATATTACCTGTGTTCACGGCATGGCAAGCTCTCTTATGGCTGTTAATGAATCTGAATTATCAGCTGCGGCGCGGAAACTGGAACATTCAGGGCGTGAGCAGGACTTTGGCTTTATAGAACAAGCAACATGCAGTTTTATTGATAATTTAAAACAGCTTCTGGAAAAACTAAAACCTGTAAATAATGGTACAATTACAGATAAAGATAATGACAATTTGGGTGATGTGTTACTTGCATTAAAAGACAAATTAGCGGATTATGACAGAAAGGGTGCATTGGATATTCTTGCAGGTATAAAAAATTGTTCCATGGAAACAAGCAGAGTATTAGCTGCAATTAAGGAACATGTCATTCACAGCGAGTATGAAGAAGCCGAAAAAGCTGCAGTGGGGTATTTAGAGAGCATTTCTACTAGAGGTTAAAATGAAGGAAGCAAAAAACAGGCTTGCCGCGCGTTTTAGAAATATCAATATGCTTTTTGTTGTATATATTCTAATAACGATAATTGCGGTTAGTACTGTTATGATTTCGAACCTGGCAGACAGTGCATCAAAAAGCAGTGTCCATTCCTATACGATGGAAACAGCACATATTTTATCGTCATATTTAAATAGAGAAATAACACTTGTGCGGCAGGCGGCGGAAACCAGAGAAATAATTGAGTGGTTTGCCGATGAAGATAATCTGCAGAAAAAATATGCTGCTTTTCATAGAATGATGCACTTTGCAGATATGCTGCAAATTGGCGGTGTTTATTTTGTTATATCAGACTCACTGGACGAATACTCAATTGACAGCGGTGCCTCCTTTGAAAAATTTGCACCCTTTGATGTTTTAAACAAAGACAGTTTATATGACCAATGGTTTTTTGAAGCATTAAATTCCAACTTTGATTTTACATTAAACCTGGATGTAGATAAGGTTACAGACACCCGCAGGATTTGGATCAATTACAAAGTAATGGATAATGGAAAACCTTTGGGGATTCTTTGTTCGGCGCTTCAGTTTGATGTTGTATTTACAGAACTTTTCAGCTTATACGATAGTGAAAGCGTAATAGGTTATATTGTAGATGAAAATGGATTTATCCAGATAAGCAGTTATGTGCCGGAACCTGATTTAATGCAGACCGATTATACCATATACGATATTGATGAAGAACGTCATATTTTGGATGTTCTTCCGGATACTTCTTTTGTTTATGCAATAAATGCGCTCTTGGAAAATCAGACAATCCATTACAGCCCGCGTGTTGAAACAAATATTGTAAAAATAAACAGGCGCTTTGACAATCTGTTCACGCTGTCCGGCAGAGATTATCAGTATATGTCCATCGCGCCAATTCCAAATACAAACTGGTATACTGTTACTTTTTTTAGTCCAAATACGCTTTTTGATATAACAAGTATTCTAATACCTATAATTATTGTTGTGTTTGCTTTTATTATTTATGTATTATTAAGTTCGTTATTAATTCAGCGATTGGTTTTTAGGCCGCTCTACTTATTTACCAAAAGCGTGTCGGAAGCTGTTCACGGTAATTTGGATATTTACGGCATTTCCCGTGTTGATGAAATTGGCGAATTGGCGCGGACTGCAAAAGAAACCTGGAGCCGGCTTAATGAAAACACTGCAGCTCTTAAGCACCGCGACTATCTTCTGGAAACTGTTAATCAAACTGCAAATATTCTTCTTAGTTCAGAGTTTGAACAATTTACGAACAGTCTGCATCATTGTATGGGTTTGATCGCATCTGCTATTGATGTTGAGCGCGTACGCATATGGAAAAATCATGAAGCTGATAACCGCTTGTACTGCACTCAGTTATATGAATGGTCGGAAGGCGCGGAACCTCAGCAGGGTAACAAATTTACAATAAGTATTTCTTATGATAAAAATATTCCAGGATGGGAACAAATACTTTCCCGCGGCGATTGCATAAATAATATAGTAAGCAGAATGTCAGAAGAAGAGCAGCTTCAGTTATCCTCGCAGGGAGTGCTTTCTCTTTTGGTAGTACCTGTGTTTTTAAATGAACAGTTTTGGGGTTTTGTCGGCTACGATAGCTGCAATAAAGAGCGCCTGTTTACAGAAAGCGAAGAAGCAATTATGCGCTCGACAAGTATTCTGCTTTCCAATGCTTTGATTCGCCATGATATTACCCAAAATCTGCGCGATACTGCCGCGAAACTGGAAATTGCACGTAACGATGCCGAAACTGCCAGCCGCTCAAAATCTGTTTTTCTGGCAAATATGAGCCACGAGATACGCACGCCGATGAATGCAATTCTTGGCGTTACAGAAATATTAATAGAATATGAAACGCTTCCTTTGGAAATAGAAGAAGGTTTAGACAAAATTTATTCTTCGTGTGATATGCTGCTCGGCATTATTAATGATATATTGGATTTCTCTAAAATTGAAGCTGGCAAACTGGATATAATACCTGCTCAGTATAAAATAGCCAGCTTATTAAATGATTCTGCGCAGCTGAATGTGATGCGGATAAACGGAAAACCGATAGAGTTCGAGCTTCATATTGATGAAAATTTGCCGGCAAAACTTATTGGAGACGAGATACGAATAAAACAAATTTTAAATAATCTGCTTTCCAATGCTTTTAAATATACAGAAACCGGAAAAGTTATTCTTTCTGCTGAATGCAAACGCGGTCAGGAAGAAAATGGGATAATTCTTGAATTAAAAGTTAAAGATACAGGTCATGGTATGACAGAAGAACAGCTTGGTAAATTGTTCGATGAATATTCCCGTTTTAACGATGAAAAATACCGGGCTGTTGAAGGTACTGGACTGGGGCTTGCCATTACTCAGCGATTAACAAATCTTATGAATGGCGAAATAAATGTGGAAAGCGAATACGGTGTTGGTTCATTATTTACCGTAAACTTACCGCAGGAAAAAGTAGATGATGAAGTATTAGGTAAAGAATTAACAGAGAATCTAAGGCAATTCCGCATGAATTATATGGTGCAAAGGAAAAGAAGTAAAGTTATCCGTGATCCTATGCCATACGGCAGTGTTCTGATTGTCGATGATGTAGAAACGAATCTGTATGTTGCTGCCGGTCTTATGAAACTTTACAGGCTGCAGATTGATACTGTCATGAGCGGGCAGGAGGCAATAGAACGGGTAAGAAGCGGAAAAACGTACGATGTTATATTTATGGATCATATGATGCCCGAGATGGACGGGATAGAAGCAGCTAAAAAAATACGCGAGTGTGAATCTGCAGAATCAGTGTCTGCAAAAATTCCTATTGTAGCGCTTACAGCCAATGCTGTTGCAGGACAGGCAGACATCTTCATGCAGAACGGGTTTGATGATTTTATTTCCAAACCAATAGATATTCGCCAGTTAAATTCTGTTTTAAATAAATATGTACGCGATAAACAGCCGCAGGAAGTAATTGATGAAGCCCGTAATAGAAATTATATAAACAGCAGTAATGGGAATGGAACGCACAATTATGATTTAAAAATAGATCCTATGCTCATTGAATCATTTATTAGGGATGCACGCAAAGCTGTATCTGTATTGGAAGATTTTAAAAATTCAGCCAGCCTTGATACCGGTATTGATTTACAAAAGTTTACTGTTACAGTTCATGGCATGAAAAGCTCTCTTTGGAATATCGGCGAAACCATGCTTTCCGAACTGGCACACAAATTGGAAGATGCTGCCAGAAATAAAAATACCGGCTTTATTGCAGAATCAGCAAATAATTTTTCGGCTGAGTTAAGTGTTTTGTTGAAGAAATATGAAAAAAAATACGGTGAACTCACTGCCGGCGGTATAACAGATGAAAATGAAGATATCAATGATATAATAAATAAACTGCAGGTTATTGAAGAAATGTGCGGCGATTACAACAGAAAAGGCGTTTTAGACTTCATAACCGGTATAAATAAATGTTCAACAAAGACAAAAGCAGTAATGGACGAGATAAAAGAATTTGTTATACACAGCGAGTTTGATAAAGCCGTGGATTCTGCCGCGTCTTACAAAAAAGAAATATCTGCGAATTAATTTTTAGCCAAGAAGGGGAATCGCCTTTCAGCCTTCGACATCGTGTCTCAGGCTTACAGGCCGGGGTTTAGCCCTGCCGGCGCCATCCATGGCGCCTTTTCCTTACGGCGGGCTAAACCCTTCGATTCCCCAATAATTGGTCAATGTTACTTATATAATTATCTGA
>Ga0123356_10000310_pt1 | contig 55868 bp, 40 predicted proteins | sample TergutEmb28metaG_2_FD_92546 | JGI IMG/M metagenome (GOLD analysis project Ga0123356, IMG submission 92546) | Embiratermes neotenicus P3 segment gut microbial communities from Petit-Saut dam, French Guiana - Emb289 P3 | ecosystem: Host-associated > Arthropoda: Insects > Digestive system > Gut ...
GCTGAGAACACATCAAAAAGCCGCTTGCTCTTTTTTGAACAAGCGGCTTTCCTCATGATTGTAGAAGCGAACATTAATAAATATATTTACTTATATTTCGATTCGGCCCAGTCGGTGAGGAGGGTGCGGTCTATTTTTATGTTGTGTCTGGCGTCTACTGGGAAGGATTTATGTATAAAGAATCTTTCTATCGGTTTTGTGTGCTCGTATTTATCTCTGATTTTTTCCAGCTCACTTAGCAGTTCCGGTGTCATTTTGGTGCTGTCGTCCTTTAGTTCAATGACCAATGAAGGGACTAACTTTCCTCCAAATTTCGGACCGATCAATGCTGTCCTTTTAATGCCCGGGATTCGGTTAAAGAGAGTTTCGCATGGGGTGGAATACATTTTGACGTCGCCAAGATCAACGACGTGAACCTTGCGCCCCCAAAACCATATGCGGTTTTCCTCGTCAATATATCCTACATCTCCGACTTTGTGCCAAAGCTTTCCGTCTATTTGAAGTTTGCTTTCGCGTGTTGCTTCTTCTTCGTTATAGTATTCTTTTGTGGTTGTGATTCCGGATACAATGATCTCATCTCCATTATAGATCCTCACTTCTGCAGATGAGACTGCTGCTCCAACACATACTCCCGCACCTTTCAGGGTCATCTCCGCGGTGTTTTCCATAATGTATTTACCGGAGATGTTGGATATTGGCAGGGATTCCGATGCTCCGTAAGGTGTATATGTGGAGCCGTTAGGCAGTATCTTTCCCCATTTTTCATGCATTTCCAGCTCAACGGGAGCACCGAACATAACAAGGCTTTTCAGATGTGGAAGCTGAACACCCTGTTCAATGCAATAGTCTGCAACTTTGTACCATAAGGCAGGGGAACCTGCCGCAAAGGTGCTTTTGTTTTCTGTCAGGTTTGAAACTATAGCACTCGGGTCTGTTTTTTCAGGAAAACTGTGGTTCATTTCCGGGATATATGAAGTCAGCCCCATTGCGAGGGTAAAGAAGGAAAACAGTGAGAAGCACGGGCAATCCACGTCATCGGATGTCAGTGAGTACATCTCTTGAAGAAGTCTGGTTTGCTCAATAAAGATTTTATGAGTGTATATCACTCCTTTGGGTTTGCCGGTTCCTCCGGAGGTGAAGATGATAGCCGCCATTTCGTCTTCCGGTGCATCGTACATAGTATATTCGGAGCTTTCGTCCGTTGATGCATCACGAACTTTGGTGCTGTTCAGTTTGATTTTTACACCTGTGAAGGCACGTCGAAACACCCGAGACATAGTGTTGACTTGCGGGATCGCAACCAGAGCATCCGGTGCAACTTCACTTACTGCCTTTAGGACACTTTTTAGTCCCATGCCGGGGTCGATGAAAATAGGGATAGCTCCCACTTTGAATAGCGCAAATGTCGTGGCAGTCAGTTCTATCGATGGGCGGATAAAAAGTGCTGTTTTTGTTCCTCTCTTTATCCCTTTTCCGGAGTAATAATTAGCCAGTCTGTTGATCGTTTCGTCCATCTCTTTGAATGTCAAGCTTTCACCCTTGCATACAAGTGCCGTTTTTTCCGGCAGTGATTTTGCCTGGTTTTCCAGTAATGACGCAGTGTTCATCTTACAAATTCCTCGATTTCTTTCAATACCTCAACGGGGGCGTCTTCAAGTATGTAGTGTCCGGCGTTTTCAAATAGTTTTGTTTTAGCATTGGGGAAGAAGGTTTTCCAGCGCTCATAGAAATGCTCTGTAAAGCAAAAATCTCTTGCTCCCCAAAGTATCAAAACTTCGGAGCTTATCGTAGACAGTCCGGATTCTATACTATCAAGAAGCTTCCTTGTTCTATGCTCTTTTTCCATTGGAATATCGCGTAGGAAAGTGTAGATGCCTATTCTGTTTTCAAAGTTGTCGTATGGCTCCAGATACTTAGCTCTTATTTCCTTCGGGAGTTTGGTATACGCTGCCATTCGGGTTGCGGCTATTGCAAACAGATTCAGGCGACGCACCATAAATGATCCGAGAAAGTTCCTACAGAACGCTATCCTCCACGGTACTTTTGAATCATAAAATGCAGATGAGTTTAGCACCACTATCTTTTTGACATTGCTTAGGTTATTTACCGTATATCCGAATCCGATCGCCCCGCCCCAGTCATGGACGATCAGAGTTATGTTTTTCAGCTCTAAATGCTCTATCAGTTTTTCAATGTTCTCGATATGAAAAGCAAGGGAGTAATTAGCGTCTTGGGGTTTGTCGGAGAGTCCCATGCCGATATGGTCCGGGACTATTACTCTGTTTGTTTTTGAAAGCCCGTGTATGAGAGTTCTGTAATAAAACGACCAGGTTGGATTACCATGCAGCATTACGATCGCTTCACCAGTGCCTTGATCTATATAATGCATCCTTGTTTCGTTGATTTCGAAATACTTTTCACACAAATCCATAGCATATTGATATCACAGGCAGGCTGCATTGTCAAAGCATTTTGCGATTACTCTTGACAGAAGAGGCGGAATACTATTAAATTGTTTTGAGCTTCTCGGAAGATCGTTAAAAAGGAGGGGAAGTCGATGGGTAAAGTAACGGTCGAACTGAATGATAGATTAATGGACACTGCTATCACTTTGTTCAAAGGGAAAACAAAGAGTGAGATCATTACACTTGCTTTAGTGGAACTTGTTGATAAGTACGAGCAAAAGAATTTGTATGACCTTTTTTATAGTGACGAGGTTTTTATTGCTGAAAGTTATGATTACAGGGCAAAACGTGGAAGCAGTTCGAAAAGCAGCGTGGATATTTTAGTTGAAAACGAAGAAGAAGCGTCAAGCGATGGCGTGGACGATTTAGCCTCCGGCGCTGATGCTTCAAGTGATGGTGAGGATAGTTTTAATTTTGACAGAAGTGCTTCAAGTATTGTTGAAGATAGTTATAATTTTAGCGGAAGTAACTCTAGCGGTGTGGGGAATAATTTAGATTTTAGCGGGGGTAACTCAGGCGATTTTGGAAACAACTTAGAATTTAGCGGTGATACTTCTAGCGGTGTTGAGGATAGTTTTAGGGAAAGTGCTTCAAGCGGTTTTGAAGATGGCTTTACCGTTAGCGGAGAAAGCTTTAATGATAGCTTCAACAATAGCGAAGATAACTTTAGTGATAGTGGAGGTAGTTAAAATGATATTAGTTGATACATCTGTGATGATAGATAAGCTTAGAAAAGTTGAAAATGAAAAAACCATCTTGTTCGATCGCCATATTTCTTCCCGTAAGCAATTTTCGATTTCGGTTTTTACATTTCATGAGATTCTGCAAGGAGCGGAATCTGATGCTGATTTCAAGCAGCTTTTCACATATTTTTCGACTCAAAAAATCTACACATTGCCGAATACGGTCAAAGCTTATGCTGAGTCGGCAAGGTTATGTTTTGATTTGCAGCAACAAGGTTTAACGAGCATAAACACTATTGAAACACTAATTGCACATACTGCGATTCAGTTTAAGCTCCCACTTTTACATAACGATGAGATATATGATAAAATCGCAGAGATAAACACGAACCTGAAAATCTATGTTTAGGGTTTGAGGATACGCAAGGTTGCGTGGGGGGTGGCTTTTAACTCAAGTCGAGGGACCTTACTTTTTCTCTCAGTTTTAGTATCATACTTGATGAAACTGAGAGTTCGTCTACGCCCATTCTTAAGAATGTTTCTGTTAAGACCAGGTCTCCTGCCAGCTCTCCGCATATACCGCACCATATGCCTGCGTTGTGTGCTGCGTCAACTGTCATTTTTATCATCTTTAGTACCGCCGGGTGATGAGTGTCGCAAAAGCGCTCAAGCAGGCGGTTTTGTCTGTCTACTGCTAAAGTGTACTGTGTTAGGTCATTTGTACCGATGCTGAAGAAGTCTACGATTTTCGCGAGCTCGTCGCTGATGATAACTGATGCCGGGGTTTCTATCATGATGCCGAGTTCTACGTCTTCATTAAAGTCGATTTTTTCCGACTTTAGTTCTGCTTTTACTTCTTCGACTATTTGCTTGATTTCTTCAACCTCTCCTGTGGAGATGATCATTGGGAACATGATGGCGATGTTTCCGAAAGCTGAGGCACGGTACAAGGCGCGCAACTGTGTCTTAAAAACATCCGGTCTGGTAAGGCATATCCTTATTGCCCTCATACCCATTGCCGGGTTTTCTTCCGGGGGTAAATCAAAATACGGCACTTGTTTGTCCGCACCTATATCCAGTGTGCGGATTATTACTCTTTTTCCTTCCATTTGCTCTGCTGCCAGTTTGTATACTATAAACTGCTCGTTTTCTGTGGGATAATCATGTTCTTCAAGGTACAGGAATTCGCTTCGGAAGAGGCCGATGCCGCCGGCGTCATTTGCAATCGCATCTTTTACACCTGAAAGATCCAAAACATTTGCATATATGTCTATTTCTTGCCCGTCCAGCGTAGCATTGGGTAGTCCTCTGAGCGTTTCAAGTTCTTTTTGCTCATTTTGGAGTTGCTCTTTTTTCAGGTTCATTGCTTCTGTTGTTTCTTTGTCCGGCTCTATGTAGAGTTTGCCGGTCGTTCCGTCAAGTATTGCGTCGGTGTTGTCATATTTATCATCCAGCTTTGATCCTGCACCTATGATAGCCGGGATTCCCATTGATTTCGCCAGAATAGAAGTATGTGAGTTGAGAGAGCCTTCTCTCATCGCAAAAGCCAGAATCAAATGTCTGTCAAGCTGCATCGTTTCGCTTGGTGCAAGATCGTCAGAGGCTATTATCGATGGGGTGCTTATGGTGAAAGGCTGGTGCTTTTCGGGAGCGAGTGCGATTTGCACTCGTTTTGAAATATCAAGAATGTCGATGGCTCTTTCCTTCATATAGGCGTCGTCTATTGATGAAAAAACTTCTGAGAGACCTTTCGACACTTCATCGACTGCGTATTCGGCGCTGACTTTCTGATCTGTTATCATGCTTATGACCTGCTCGAAGAAATCCGGGTCGTCAAGCATCATTTTGTGAACTTCAAAAAGTGCAGCTATCTCTTCTCCGGCATCCTTTGATGCTTTTTCGTACAGGTCGCCAAGTTGTGTCATAGCCACAACACGTGCTCCTTCAAAACGTAGCACTTCATCTTCGGGTGGTCTATCTGTGTGACGGTCTATTTCAATGATCGCTCGCTTAAAGAAACGCAAAGGACCTATAGCTACTCCGGAAAATACACTTGTTCCCTCAATAATCAGCATAATTTTTCTCCTGTAAACAATTAACTTGAACCCACTACCGGGTGGCGAAGATTACACTTAAGTCATAATAGGAAATTAAGGGGGAATAAATCCCCCTTATTTCCGTTCAGTATTATTTGATTTTTCTAGCGCTATAGAAGCTTTTTGAACTCATCTGCGACGTGCTGGACCTGTGTGCCGATAACGACTTGTACACTGGTCTTGCTTGGACGGATGACGCCACTTGCTCCTGAGGCTCTAATCTTTTTCTCATCTACAAGCAAGTTGTCTTTGACTTCCATGCGTAGGCGTGTGATGCAGTTGTCGACTTCAGAAACGTTGTCTTTACCACCGACGCCTTCAAGGATCGCTGCTGCAACTGCGGCATAGTCGCCGGTTGCAAGTGTAAGTTTGCTTTCCTCATCTGCATAGTCTTCATCCTCACGGCCGGGAGTCTTGAGGTTGAGTTTTACTATGATGATGCGGAACAGGAAGTAGTATACTACCGAGAAGCCCAGTCCTATTGGTGCGATCAACCAAGGATTGAGTGCCAGCGGAGTTCTTGAGCTGAGCAGCAGGTCAATGAAACCGCCGCTGAACTGGAAGCCTGCGCGGATCGGCAGTACTGCCATAACAAACATGGAAACTGCTGTTAGCAGTGCGTGGATTACGAAGAGGAACGGTGCAAGGAACAGGAATGCAAACTCAACAGGCTCTGTGACACCTGTCATGAAGGATGCGATAGCACCGGACATGAGGATACCGGCAGCGACTTTTTTCTGGTTGGATTTTGCTGTGTGGTACATTGCGAGAGCTGCGCCGGGGAGTCCAAACATCATGACCGGGAAGTAACCTGTCATGTATACGCCTGTTTCACCGCGTACACCTTCGCCTGCCCAGAAGTTGGCAAGGTCACTGATACCGGCAATGTCAAACCAGAACACCTGGTTGAGCGCATGGTGAAGTCCAATCGGGATAAGCAAGCGGTTGAAGAAGCCGTAGATTGCTGCGCCCCAAGGACCGAGGCTGACAATGGCTTCGCCGAATGCTACGAGTCCAGCGAAAATGTAGGGCCAGATGAACATCAGTACGAATGCAATGACGATGCTGAAACCACCTGTGACGATAGCAACACTGCGTTTACCACTGAAGAACGCAAGTGCGTCAGGTAGTTTTGTACCTTTAAACTTGTTGTAGCAATATGCACCGACAAGTCCGCAAAGGATTCCGGTGAATGCGTTGTTGATTCTTGCAAATGCTACTGTGTGGACATCAGATAGTTCTCTGCGAAGTATCTGTTCAACAGAGCCGGGTGAGCATAGTGTCGTGATCAGCAGGAATGATACTAATCCTGCCAGTGCCGACGTACCATCACCCTCGTCTGCCATTCCGATCGCTACACCGATCGCAAACAGAATCGGTATACCACCGAGAATTGCGTCACCGCCTTGTACCAAGAATGCGGCGATAGGGTTATTGCCACCCCAACCGGCCGGGTCGATCCAGTATCCGATACCCAGCATCAAGGCAGCGATTGGTAGTGTTGCCACCGGCAACATAATAGATCTACCTAGTCTTTGCGCTTTTCTCATCATAAGATTTCAGCCTCCTCAATAATTGTGTTTTTATGTAACAGGGTATCGTCTAGCCCTATTTCATACATGTTGTGGGGGCGAGATTGGGGGTACGGTATCCGGATTGCGGCGCAGGGGCCGCAATGACATATTATAAGTTTTCTTTTAAGAATGCTTCTACTGCGGCGGAAGCTTCTGCTTCGTCCGGGCCGTCAAATGTGAGATGAAGCTCGTCGCCACATTTCATCGCCAAGGTCATTACTCCGATAACACGTTTAGCATCAACCATTTTATCGGGTCTGCCCATACGTATATCACTCTTAAACTCTGCACATTTTTTAACAAGAAGACCTGCCGGTCTGGCGTGGATACCAAGCTCGTCTGTAATTATGTACTTTAGTTCTGTCATAATCTTGTCCTCTACAATTTGATTTAATCCTGACCTTAGATTTTGATCGTGATAAGCGTTTCGCCTTCTTTGATCGGGCCTTCGGGAGCAAAGCTTATCGATTTAAAGGCATCAGGGTTGCAAATCACGACCGGTGTGACAACTTCATAACCGGCTGCAGTGATCGCCTGTGCGTCGAACTCCATCAGGACATCGCCTGCGTTGACTCTTTCGTCGGTGTTTTTATGGATGGTATAGTGCTCTCCTTTGAGCTTGACAGTGTCAATACCTATATGGATAAGCAGCTCAACGCCGGTGTCGGTTTCTAAACTCACGGCATGCCCTGTGTCAAACATCATCGTGATGAGTGCGTCGACAGGGGCTGTGATACGTCCGCTTTCAGGTAAAACAGCGATCCCTTTGCCTAATATATCGTCACTGAAGACGGGGTCGCTCAGCCCTGAGACAGGGATGACTTTTCCATCTAAAGGAGATGGTATCTCTATTTTTTTTGATTTTAAACCAAACATTAAGATATATCTCCGAAATTACTTTTTTTGTAAAAATTGAACTATGAAACATGCTTTTGATCTTGATTGTTAATAAATTGTACACAATTGGTTATTGAAAGTCAACTGATATTATCGAATAAAACTAATAATTATATATACTAATGTTGCTGGAAGTTGAAAGCAATAATTGCACTAGCTGGAATGGCGAAATAACCATGAAAAAAGAAGAGCTCACGATGCAATATAATTGCATTTTCGTGAGCATATTTATTCATTTTAGGGGGGTTACAGGTACTTGCTCATTTTGCTGATTATGTCATGAACTGCTATCGGTTTTCCTATATGGTCGTTCATTCCGCTAGCTATGCATTTTTCGATGTCTTCCCTGAATACATTTGCCGTCATAGCAATTATCGGTATTTTCTTCGCTTTTGGTGTGCCTAATGCTCGTATTTTTTGTGTTGCTTCATATCCGTCCATCTTCGGCATTTGCAAGTCCATGAAGATCAAGTCATATTTATCCTGTTCTCCTGCAAACATGTGATATGCTTCCGCACCATTTTCTGCGCAGCTTACTTTAACAAGTGTCTGTTCCAGCAGGGCTAATGCGATCTCCCGGTTGATGTCAATATCTTCGACAAGCAGTACGTGGCGGTTTTCAAAGGTTTTGCCTATCAGTTCATCATCCGGCTGACTGTCCGGACTCTGTACACCAAGCTCATATTCCGTGTCATCATTGCGTATAAGATCGATCGTGAATGAAAAGGTTGAGCCGTTGCCTACTTCTGACTCGACCCATATCTTTCCACCCATCATTTCTACGATATTTTTTGATATGGCAAGACCCAATCCGGTACCGCCGAAGTTTCGAGTCGAGCTGCCTTCGACTTGATGGAAGGAATCAAACAGCTTTTCTTTCTGTTCGAGGCCTATACCGATCCCGGTGTCGGCAATGTCGATTTGTATGGTGCATATATTATTTTCTTCACGGAGAAGTTTTACGGTTATATCAATATAGCCTTTTTCCGGAGTGAACTTGATCGCATTTCCTGCAAGATTGGTGATAACCTGCGCTAATCGTTGCTCGTCGCCAGTAAAACTTTCCGGGATATCGCTGCTGACGTCTACCATTATTGTCTGCTCTTTTTCATCAGCACGAAGCCTCACAACGTTTACGACCCTATGTAGCATTGTTTCTATGCAGAAATCTGATTTCCAAAGCTCAAACTTTCCGGCTTCTATCTTAGACATGTCCAGTACGTCGTTGATAATACCGAGCAGGTGCTTTGAAGCTTCGTCTATCCTGTTCAGGCTGTAATCCTTTTGTCCGGGGTCATCGGAGGCTTTACCTATATGACTCATTCCTATGATAGCGTTCATCGGAGTCCGCATCTCATGACTCATGTTGGCAAGGAAGTAGCTTTTTGCCTGGTTTGCAGAAGTGGCTTCTTTAAGCGCTGTTGCTAAATCGCTTTCCATTTCTTCACGTATGACTGTATTTACACATAGATATGCTGCAGAACGCATCGCTTCTATCGCATTTTCATCAAAGACCCGAGAGTATCGGCGGTTCTCAAACATTACAAAGCCCCAGTACTGATTGTTTACAGAGATGGGAGCCACGAATGCCGAGACTATGCCAAAGTTCTCAAAAACTTGCGCTGTTACAGGGTCTTCAAGTTTATTTACCGGTCCGTTTATCACTTTTCTTCCTGACATAATGGCATCCCAGTCTGATGAGAAGTTTACCAGTGGGACATCGATAAAATGCTCTTCAGTTTCTGCAGTGCCACCTTCGTCACAATCCCAGTCGTAGATCTGTGATGTGTACATTCCGTCAGACTTTAAAGAGTTTCGCCAAACTGAAATACTGTCCAAGTCAAGAAGGTCTGCTATTACTTTGACCCCTGCGGTCATTTTATCTGCAAATGCTTCCTCTGTATTTGTCAGGAATGTAAAAGACATGCTGTTTATCGCTTCAAGCCGCGCAAAGCTTTGTTTGAGTTCGGTTATATCTCTGAACAGCAAGACTTTACATAGGGCTTCATCGTATTTATCAACTTCAATGGTTAGCAGTATATCGCAAACTTTAGTGCCATATAGCGTATCTATAGTTACATTGTTGCGTGCATGGTCACTTTCGAAGAAATGTTCATCACGCAATTCCTCATTTGTAATGATCTCGGAGATATCTACATCAACTAGACTATTGCCGAAAAAGTCAAGTGCTGCTCTGTTTTCCAGTTTGATCATATTATTATGGTCCAGTACTAATACAGGCAAAGTAACTGACCTGAAGATATAACTTGAGACGTTCGGTACGGTGATACTTAGAGTCCTGTTGATGCGCATGGATATGTATAGCTGCAAAGATGCCGGGAAAAGAAGGACAGATACAAGAGGGATCACTGTGCTATCGGTAAATGCAGGTATGAAGAAGTCGGTAACGAAACCAATCGGCGCGAGTAAAAAAGTCAGCAATACGAACATACTCTGTTGTTTTCGTTGACGCTTGACCGTTGACTCGCGCCACCATTTGATATGTGAAGCGACAACGGCTATACATAGAAGGAAAACATAAACGACCATTATTTGAAAAAGCAAACTGCCATTAAATGAGAACTGATTGCCGTATGGGGTGGATTTGAAAACGACCCTGTCTGATAAAACGCATAACAAGGATATGAAGAAGGATACAGCTATCAAGACCACTCTAAATATAGGTCTGGTGAGCGAAAATCTGAACTTTACCATATTAGATGTAAAGCGCAGCCATGTTGGAAGAAACATGGAGTATGATACAAAACCAACTGCCCAGAAAAACTTCAGTGCTGTTTCGTTCCCTGCCACGGTCATCAAACCGTAAAACAGGCTGGAAAAAACAACGCACGTGACCGCAGTCAAGTGCTCCCAATGCAGCTTTGATTTATAGTCGCTCAAAATCGTCTGGGCAGCGAGATAGATGTATCCGCCACAGATGAGAAAGAACATAAGAGCTATAAGATAAGCCGGATTCATTTCTATAAAAATATCCATTACCCTACGATGCTCCTTTTCGTTATTCCATCGTTGGTGAGTGTGGGTGATTGGGGGAGTTATCCTTGGTCGGAGAAATACTCTAAAATAGTGTCTGTCATTGCTCCTGCCAGTATGCTTTGCTGTACAGGGTCGATCAGCCATACGAAGTCATCGATGTTGATAATAAAGCCGTTTTCAAGCAGTACTGCAGGCATCCAAGCCGGGCGGCATACAAAAAAGTTTGATTGATTTATGTGCTTGGTTCGGGTCGAGCCGGGGATTATATCGAACATTATGTCCAGGAATGTTTCAGAAATGCTTATTGCATTGGGGTTTCTGTGCCACACTGTAAATCCGCGGATGTTTTCTGCATTTGTTGTTTCCGCTACACTGTTTATATGGACTGAGACAAATAAATCAGGTTTATACTGCCAGGCAAGATTGACACGTTCTTGAAGGCCGACTGTGACATCCGAGTCTCTGGTTAAAATCACTGTGGCACCCAGTGCTTCAAGGCGATCTCTCAGTCTGAGGGATTGTTCGAGAACTATGTACTTCTCAGGTAAAGCGCCACCCAGCGGGCCAACAGCTCCCGAGTGTTCACCACCGTGACCGGGATCGAGCATAATCGTGATACCGTCAAGAGGTTGACCACCCGGTGCCAAGGTTTTTCGCTTTTTGAGATGCAGGCGCAGTTCGTCGTCTGAATGATCGACATAATACCCTTCAAAGTTCACATCTTCTCTTATAGTAAACTCGAAGTAGGGTACACCGTCGTCGATGCCGCTGTCATAGCTTGAGAAAATCGTATTTGATAAGTCGTTTGGAAGGCTTAGGGGCGGTACTACTGTTTGCATTCCGAAGTTTACTCTTAGTACGGTGCCATCGTATTCAGCGTGTACAGCTGTGAAAACGGAGGATTCCCATGCTATTATGTCGTAATCTGTTCCTGCGCGGTATGCGCCATTTTGCAATGCGGCTGAGCCAACAGGGGCAGTGTTGCTGAGCAACACAGCGTCACGGCTCACCCACATGCCGCATGAAAGTTTAACGAAGTTATTGCTCGACTCAGCTATGACACGGTCGCGTTGTCCGCGGCTCAGCATCCAGTCAGAACCACCTGAGTTTGTGTTCGATGGGAAAAGCCATGCTTCGTCGGAGTTTATAGTTGCATATCGTGGCGTTGTTATTTGGGTTATTGTCACTGCGGGTGGTGTTTCTCCGCCACCGCCTCCACCGCCGCTTCCCGGAGCGTTTCTTGTGATTTTTCGTACTACATCGTCCTGACCCGCCTGGCTGAATGTAAGCTCATTGACACCTGTTTCCAGCGGAACATATACAAAGAAAAAGCCTTCCCGTGTGCGGTTTGTGACCTCTTCGCCGTTTAAATATAACGGGATGCCGGGAACACTGGCTCCGACAACATTATAGCCGGGTGCATTTGCGGCGGTTGCGGTAAATGTTACGTCATGATCCGGGAAACCAATCGATAGTGTGTTAATAACCATCACAAGGTCATGCTCTGTGTTGTCATCTTGTTCGATGAAGTAGTCTCGTATTGTGTCGCCAAGAGCGCCTCTGAGAGAATAGAATCTGTAGAAGGCACTGCCCAGAGCGACCGGGGAGTTTTTGACCATCTCCAACTGGCGAATCATCTCGCCATTCCAGTTGGGTGGCTGGTCGTTTTGATCTTCTCTGTATGCGGCATGGCCGATGTACAAGTCGACATCAGTGTCCTTGCACAAGTCGACCCACCAATCGAAGATCGCTTTAAAATCAGCAGTTTCAAAGCCTATATACCAATAGATTTGAGGGCATATATAATCGACCCATTCTTCCAGCACCCAACGGCGGGTGTCTGCGTACAGGAGTTTATATGACTCAAATGTGCTGGGTACAGGTACTCCAAGCGGGTCACTTGTGTCGTTTTTCCAAATCCCGGAGGGGGAAATGCCCCATCTTATGTCTTTGTCATATTCTTGATTAATATCTTTAATGGTGGATTGTATGTCTCTTATCAGGGTGTTGACATTTTCCCGACGCCAGTCATCAAGCTCCATGCCATTGCCATATTGTTCAAAAGTCGCAGCATCATCAAAATCCGTGCCCGGGTAGAAATAGTCATCGATGTGGATACCGTCAACATCGTAGTTGATTGCAAGCTCTTCAATGCCGTCGATGATAAGTTGTCTTGCTTCCGGTAATCCGGGGTCAAGGAATAAGCCTGAGTTACCGTTTGGCATCGACCATGCTACGGCAAGCTCCGGGTTAAGACGGACGGGATTGTCAGGAGCTAAGGATTCCGGGTCTGAGCTGTTTGTGGCAGTGTGGATGATCCTGTAAGGATTCAACCATGCGTGGAGTTCGATATTGTTTTCATGACTTTTTTCGATCCAGTATGCAAGAGGGTCAAAACCCGGGATCCCTTGCCCTTGTGTTCCTGTAAGCCAGTGACTCCACGGGAATATACTTGATTCGTAAAATGCGTCACCGGTTGGACGGACTTGGAATATTATTGCATTCATGCCTATTTCTGCTGTGCGGGCTATGATCGCATCGATTTCGTTTTTCATATCATCCGCGGTAAGTTCCCGGCTTGAAGGGAAATCCAGATTTAATACAGTGGCAACCCAAACTGCACGGAACTTATTATCGTCAATCGCGGCTATCTCATAGATATCGCCATTAGTACCATCCGGCTGCAAAACGGGAGGGTTTTCTACAGCGGCTTGGACCTGATCGAGGTCTTCATCTTCGGGTTCTTCCGAAGGCCTACATCCTATTAAAAACAATCCTGCCAGCAACATGGCTGTGCAGCATATGAGTTTTTTTCTTATATTGATTTCGTATTTTTTTGCCATACTCTCGTCATTCTTTCGTAACTCCGGCAGTTTACCGGGATAATGCGGTGTCTGCTGTAAGTTTTTTAGTTTTCATCATTGACCGATACGGTCAGCTATCGTTGAACATTGATACTACATATAGGTCGTTATTGGTTTTAATGATTTTACCACCAAGGCTGACTGTCGGGAATTCGATATCGTCAGAGTGGTAATCACTTATAACGCCGATCGTTCCGTCGGACATCATAACCGGCTTGTCAATGAGTTCCCCCGGCATGTTATTTACAAGGGTGCTTACGACTTCACGATCGAAACCGATCCTGCTCATATCACTCAGATGCGACAAAACACTAAAGGGGCTTTGCGGTCCTTTATAAGCGCGTTGAGAGACCATTGCATCATATGAGTCGGAAACGGCTGTAATGCGTGCCTCGAGTGAAATGTTTTTATCTGAAAGATTTCTTGTATATCCGACACCGTTGAGTCTTTCGTGGTGATTGCTTGCATCCAGCCGAAAAGCTTCGGGAAATTCAGACATAAGATCAAATGTATGTGCGGAGTGTTTCTTTATCACTTCAAACTCAACCGTTGTGAGCTCTCGTGCTGCGTTTAGTATTTTTGTCGGGATAAGGATTTTCCCACAGTCGTGCAAGAGTCCGATCAAGACAAGTCTGTCAGCATTTTCCTTAGACATTCCCATCCAGTGCCCGATCAATCCGTTAAGCAAACCGACGTTTACGCTATGGCGCTGTAAATACTCATCTACGGGAGCCATTGCGTTTATTAGAAAAATAATGACAGCCGGGGGTGTCGATTCCAAATGGTGTGCCAGTTCGGTTGAAAAACTCTGCAAAGATTCCATATCTACAGTTTGTTTTGCTGCTATTTCTTCAAGCCGTTTAAATGTTTCATTCTTGAATCTTGAATACCCGGAGGATTCTTCTACTTCGCTCAGGCTCTTGATTTCGATATCCGGTCTTTTTGACAGCATAGCCTTATGTGTTCGCCCGGTGACATAAATACTGGTGACACCCGAGTTGAGTCTTTTGATCCGCTCGATCTGAATATCATTTATTACGGTGCCGCTTCTAACAAGCAAGCGATCTCCACTTGAGTCAAAAATATCATCTTGTACGACCATGCCGTCGTACAAGAGGTCTGTAGAAGAGGAAATAAGCAGATTTTCGTTGATTTCACTCATGATATAAAAAAGCCCATTCCTTTCATGGAGTACAATTCACAAACTGCCCATGGAAAAGAATGGACTTTTGTGTATTCTGTGAGTGCTGTGGTGGGGGTGCGGTTTTTGGGGTGGGGTGCTAGGGTTCGACAAAACGGCATCCGTAATCAGATGAGGTTGTGCCGTTGTCGACATTATTGACTACGACTGCGTTCAGTTTTTTTGTGCTGCCGCTGACGGCAAAATGCATCTGGAAGTGGTCGCCGATCTCGAATGAATAATACGGTGCGCGAAACCGCACACCATTAGTACTTACATTAATAAGCACTACCTTGACTAGGTTTTGGAGCGGGTAAGGTTGTCCGTCGACTATGAGGGCGTCTATCAATGCGGGAGTGCTGACTTTGTATCTTGTTGAACCGCGGCTTTCTTTTTCCTGTCCGAAAAAAATCGCAATGTACAAGCTGCCACCCGACTTTTTTACCTTGCCTTTATACTCACAGGGGATAGGTGATGATAAAATAAGAAGCTTGCAATCATCATTTGCTTTTAGCTCCTCGGGCATAATGGCAACTTCTATCTGCTGATCGCTTCTGTCGTGACTTGTTACTACAGTATCGACCAGGTGATTGCCATTTTTGTCATAGATCAGAACTGTAAAGTCTGTAAAATCACTACCAAGTGTAGCCATTTATATTTTCCCCCTCCAATAATTTGGACCAGTGGATAATCGTGCTTTATTATACCACAAACGTTACAGTTTAGTCAATTTTAAGGGTATCTTTATAGCATATTTTCCGGATTTACGGAGCATCTTTTTGATCGAATTTTTGCACATCTTTTTTGCATATATTTCATTGAATTATTTTTGCTATGCTGATATACTGACACTCTGCAATATTCTATATGGGAGGGTAAATAATAATGTCACCACGGAAAATCATAATCATCGGGGCTGCCGGCCGCGATTTCCACAACTTCAACGTTTTTTATAGGGATAATCCTGCATACAAGGTCGTAGCTTTTACTGCTGCTCAGATACCGGATATCGCAGATCGTAAGTATCCGGCTTCGCTTGCGGGAGAGTTATATCCTGACGGGATACCCATATATGAACAGGATGAGCTTGAGGCTCTTATTAAAAAGCTTGATGCGGATGCATGCGTGTTTTCGTATAGTGATGTGCCATATAATTATGTAATGAGTCTTGGTGCAAAAGTGAATGCGGCAGGTGCAGCTTTTTCGATGCTTGGACATAAGAACACGATGATCAAAAGCTCGAAGCCGGTCATTGCAGTATGTGCGGTTCGTACCGGTTGCGGAAAGAGTCAGACTTCGCGCAGAATCGCAGAGATACTGATGGCGAACGGTTTGAAAGTCATCGCCATACGTCATCCAATGCCTTATGGAGACCTTGAAGCGCAAAAGGTGCAGCGCTTTGCGACGATCGACGATCTAAAGAAGCACAACTGCACAATCGAGGAGATGGAAGAGTACGAGCCTCATATAGAGCGCGGCAATGTGATATATGCGGGAGTGGATTACGAGGCGATTCTTCGAGCTGCTGAAAACGATCCGGATGGTTGTGATGTCATTTTATGGGATGGCGGAAACAATGACTTCTCATTCTATAATCCTGATTTGATGATTGCGGTCACAGACCCACACAGACCCGGACATGAGTTGTCTTACTATCCCGGGGAAGTGACTTTACGGCTTGCGGACGTGGTCGTTATCAACAAGATAGACAGTGCTGACTTTGCGAATATTCTAACTGTCAGGGATAGTATCGAAAGAGTTAATCCAACGGCTGTAGTGGTTGATGCTGCATCTACAATTAGTGTGGAAAATCCTGAGCTGATCAAAGGCAAGCGTGTTTTGGTCGTTGAGGATGGACCTACTTTGACACACGGTGAAATGAAGATAGGTGCAGGTATTGTTGCTGCAAAGCGTTTTGGTGCGGCTGAGATAATCGACCCGAAACCTTTTGCGGTTGGTAGCCTAGCAGAGACATATCGCAACTATCCGCATATAGAGAACTTGTTGCCGGCAATGGGTTACGGTAAGGAGCAGATGTCTGATCTTGCTGCGACGATCGAGCGTGCTGATTGCGACAGCGTTGTTATTGCTACGCCTATCGATCTGTCGCGGGTCATCAAAATAAACAAACCGAGTACAAGAGTCGAGTACAGCTTGCAGGAGATCGGTCACCCTGATATGGAAGATGTGCTGAAGGATATTATTAAGAAGATCAAGGGCTGAAAGGCGAGGTTTAGTTGTCAGAGATGAAAATCACATTGCCCGGTTCGGAAACTGTTACTCTCACCGGGCAAACAATCGATAAGCTTATACGTGCCGGCGATGGAGATGCTGCTCTTCTGTATCTTTATATACTGAAGACGCATGGACAGAAAACGTCGTCGGAAGCCGCTATTGCGCTTGATAAAAGCAAGGGGTGGATAGCTTCGGCTACGGCAATGCTTTCCAGGCTTGGGCTTGTGCATCTTGATGAGGAGACTTCTTCGGACGCAGCGGTTGCCGGTGCTGAAAGTGTGGCGGTTGCCGGTGATTCGGGGGCAGTGGCTGCCGGTGCTGAAAGCGTGGCGGTTGCTGAGAAAGCCGGAACGACCGGAACTGCTTCGAGCTCAACCACACCTCCGCCGATAAGAGAGCCGCGCAAGTATACCGAAAGCGAAGTTAAGGATGAGCTGATGGCAGGCTCTGACTTTTCGATCGTCGTGGATGAAACGCAACGCAGATTAGGGAAGATTTTGTCTCCTGACGAATTGCTAAGACTACTTGGGATATACAACGATCTGCGCATGCCTCCGGAGGTCATTTTACTGCTTATAACACATTGCATAAAGGAAAGCCGGGTGACCGGTGACGGGCGTGCTCCAACAATCCGCTACATAGAAAAAGCTGCATTTACATGGGAGCGGGAAGGGATATTTACTCTTGAAAGAGCGGAGGAGTATCTTAAAGCGCTGGAAGAGCGAAAGAGTGTTCGCGGCATGATGAAAAATACTCTGCAGATATGGGGTCGTGAGTTTTCGGCGACAGAGAAAAAATATGTTGATGACTGGATAACAATGGGCTTTGAAGCGGAAGCGATCGCGATCGCATACGATAAAACAGTCTTGAAGACGGGCAAGCTAACTTGGGCTTACATGGATACAATAGTAAAAAACTGGCATAATAAAGGTCTGCACACTGCAGAGAAGGTCAGGGAGAAGGATGGCGGTAATAAACGCAGCGCCGGGAGCGCTGTGGGGGCAAGTGCAAGACCGGGGGCGCAAAAGCACGGCGATCCGAATCGCGAGGAAATGGAACGCATGCAGAAGCTATTGAATAAGATAAAAGAGGAATAACATATATGGGATTAGACGGAAAAATCCTGACACGTGCAAAGGCCTCTCATGAAGAGAGGCGGAGACAACATGAGGATACTTTTATGCGTCGCCTTGAAAAGGTATACGCAGAAGCTCCGCGTGTCCGTGAGCTGGATACGGAGCTCAGGGTAACTATGCTGGAGCTTGTTGGTGTTGCGCTGGGGTCGGATTCGGTCATCAAGGTGGAAGATATCCGTCAAAAGAACCTTGACTTGCAAAAAGAACGGCAAAATGAGATAAATCGAGCCGGTTTTCCCGATAACTACTTAAATGAAGATTATATGTGCTCGATTTGTAATGATACCGGATATTTAAAGTCAAAAATGTGCGTCTGCCTGAAGGAACTCTATAAAGAGGAGCAAAAGGTGTCGCTGAGCAGTCTTTTTAAGCTTGGTGAGGAGACATTCGACAACTTCGACCTTTCTTATTACGATGATACTCCTTCAGTGGAGACCGGCATTTCTCCGCGCCGCAGTATGGATGTTGTTTATCAGACTTGCATCGAGTATGCTCGTAAGTTTGGCGACAGGTCACTCAATCTCTTTTTCAACGGTGCGCCGGGGCTTGGCAAGACGTTTCTTTCGGCTTGTATTGCAAGAGTTGTAGCCGACAATGGTTTTTCTGTTGTTTATGATATGGCGACTTCGATTTTTACAAAGTTCGAAGATGCGAAGTTCCAGCGAACTGATGACCTTGAAGGGTTACGAAATGAGATAAAGCGGTACATGGAATGTGATCTGCTGATAATCGACGATTTGGGCACAGAGATGACGACTGCGCTTACGATTTCAACGCTTTATGAAATCATAAATACACGTCTTGTTACAGGGCGCAAGACGCTTGTGAATTCAAATCTGACTCTTGGCGAGCTGCATCGCCGCTACTCAGAGCAAATCATGTCTCGCCTGGAAGGGGAGTATCAGGTGCTCACGTTCTACGGCGATGATATTCGCAAGAAGAGGAATATATTGTAAGGGGTGGGCTCGCAATGACGGGGGGGCTATCCTAATTATTTGGGAAAGTGCACTCTATTTTCGTTCCTGTGTTTATGTCACTGGTAAGGTTGACTGTGCCGCCGTGTAAGTCACTGATGTGCTTAACTATAGATAGACCCAAACCGGTTCCGCCGGTTTTTTTTGATCGCGATTTATCTACACGATAGAATCTTTCAAAAATGCGGCTTTGGTGTTCATAGGGTATACCTATTCCTGTATCGGAGACAGTGATTTTGATTAACTCACTTTCCTTTCGCAATGAAATAGTTATGTGACCATTATCCTTATTATATTGGATTGCGTTATCAACAAGGTTGAACAATAACTCATCTATCATTTGTTTGTTTGCGTTTATAACGAAGCTTTCACCGTCTAATGTTATTGTCACGTGTTTTTCTTCTGCTTTATGTTTCAAAACCTCTATTACAGAATTTGCCAACTCGTATAAGTCAAAGCTCATATATTCAGTGGTTTGTGTGCCCTCGTCAAACTCTGAGAGTTTAATAATATCCTCTATGATATTAATAAGGCGCTTTGACTGGGTCGTTATTTTTTCTGCAAATGACCGAATATCTTCGTCCTTTACCATGCCGTTTTCAATCAGCTCGGCTGTGGCGCAAATCGTTGTCAAAGGAGTTTTAAGCTCATGTGATACATTCGCAGAAAACTCTCTGCGTTGTTTTTCTGCTTCAAATTTTTCTGAGTTATCATGTAATAGAATAACGCCTCCGGTTATTACATAGTCCCGCACAGGGCTAAAATAAACGTTATAGATTTTTCCGCCACGTTCAAAGTTCATTTCTACATTTTCACCGGACAGGCATTTATTCACACCTTCCAGAAGATCAAAATCCCGTATTATATGCGTGATTTTTTTGCCGATTATATCATTATCATTAATAAAGTCCGAAGCACTTTTGTTTACTGATAGTAACACACCATCTTTATCAAACAGAATAAGTCCTTCACTCATACTATTCATTATAATATCTATGGTCTCAGCACGACTTTGAAGCATGTTGATTTGACTGTTTATTTTGCTTTTTTGCTGATCGATTTTTTTGACTAGTGGCACAAGTTCATCATAAATATTAGAATTATCACTGTCAAAGTCGATTTCGGCAATCGGTCTTATTATTTGCTTTGTTAATTTGCCTGCAAGAACAGACGCGATCAGCATAACTATCAACGTTACTGCGACAATAGGTGCCAGCAGAGAAATAAAAATACCGGCGATGTTGTGCATAGTTTTTGAAATTCTTAGAACATCACCGTTGGCAAGTCTAATTGCATAATAATATGTTTCTTCCAGCAAAGTGAATGAAAAACGAGTCGCTTCACCATGTCCGGTTTGTAAGGCGGCACGAAATTCAGGGCGGTCGCCGTGATTGTCGAGTGAGGCAGCAGAAGCCATGTTATCCAGTAACACTGTTCCATCTCTTGCGATGATCGTTATTCGAGCTGCGTTTAAATCAGTGGTGTAAAAATCTGATATCCCGGTACTGCCACTTGTATTATTTAAAATGTCAGATATCATGTTTGCCCGGTCTTTTACAGATGCGATCTCATTGTTCCTTATTGCCAAGTTAACGATAAAACTAACTGAAACAGATAATAATATCGCACACAATAAAATCATTATTACGAAATTTCGGTAAATCCTTTTTTTCATGATGTCACTCTCCGAACTTATATCCTACATTACGTATTGTTTTTATATTATATGCAAGCATACCCAACTTTTGTCTGAGCGTGCGGATATGCATATCAAGAGTTCGGCTTTCTCCCTCGAAATCATAACCCCAAACAGTTTCCAGGATTTTATTTCTGTCAAGGGCAAGCCCCTTATTGAGCATTAAGTAATGAAGCAGTTCATATTCTTTAAAGGTCAGTGTTATCGACTCACCATTCGCCGTGACAACTCGCCGGGTGTTGTCTATTATTATTCCATCAAACTCAAGTATCGTATCTTCCTCATTATCTGTTCCGCTTCTTCGTAGAACCGCATTTATTCTTGAAACCAGTTCCATTACACCAAAGGGCTTGGTGATATAATCATCTGCGCCGAAATCTAAGCCTTTTACCTTGTCAAGCTCACTGCCTTTAGCAGTCAGCATGATTATTGGCAGCTTTTTTGTTTTGTCTGAGCTTCTAAGTTTTCTCAGAATGTCGAGTCCGTCATCACCCGGCAGCATGATATCAAGCAAAATAAGAGCGGGTAACGATTCATTAACAGCTTTAAAGAATCCTGAAGCACTTTCAAATGTTGTCACTTTATATCCCGCAGTGCAAAGCGCATATTTCACAACTTCGCGGATATCTTCATCGTCTTCTACTATGTAGATTTTCAGCATACTTCTTATCCCTCGATTTCAATTTCTTCGATGTCTTTATGTTTTCCGGTAATTGAAAATACGACCCACTCGGCTATGTTTTCGGCATGATCACCGATGCGCTCAAAATACTTTGCTATCATGAGCAGATCGATTGCTTGTTCACCATTATTGCTATCGTTGCGTATAAGCTCAACAAGTTCAAACTTGATAATATCAAACAGTTCATCAACCACGTCATCATGTTCTATAACCGAAATTGCTAACTCTAAGTCCTTGGCAACAAATGCGTCAATACTATCTGAAACCATTTTCACAGTAGCTTCTGCCATTTGAGGTATATGTTCAAGTTCTTTAATATATGGCGTTCCGGCAAGCATGATCGCAATTTCTGCAATATCAGCCGCTTGATCTCCTATGCGCTCCATATCTGTGATCATTTTCAGTGCTGCTGAAATAAAGCGTAAATCTCTCGCTACCGGTTGCTGTTGTAAAAGCAGCTTTAAGCACAACTGTTCAATGTCCTTTTCTTTCTGGTCGACCTCTTTGTCATATGCAATAGCTTTTTTTGCTTGTGCTATGTCTTGTGCTTTTAAAGCATGTGTTGCCCCGGCAATAGCGGTTTCTATAAGCGCTCCCATTTCAACGAGCATATTTCCGAGCAATTCCAGTTGTTCCTCATATTTTTTACGCACTTACCCGAACCTCCCTGTAATATAGTCTTCGCATCGAGCATCTTTTGGATTGGAGAAAACCTGTTCGCTGTCACCAAACTCTACCATTTCACCAAGCAAGAAAAATGCGGTACTATCGGAAATCCTTGCTGCTTGCTGCATATTATGAGTTACGATGACGACTGTATATTGCTCTTTAAGCTCAATAACTAAATCCTCTATCTTTGAAGTTGAGATAGGGTCGAGTGCTGATGTGGGTTCGTCCATCAATAGAACATCAGGAGAAACCGATAAGGCTCGTGCAATACAAAGGCGTTGCTGCTGTCCTCCGGAAAGTGATAATGCGCTCTTTTTTAGCCTGTCTTTGACTTCATTCCATATAGCAGCATCAGTAAGTGCCTTTTCCACGATGTCGTCCAACTTGTATTTAGATTTAATACCATGTGTCTTTGGTCCAAAGGCTATGTTCTCATAAATACTCATTGGAAACGGATTTGGTTTTTGGAAAACCATACCGACGCGCTTGCGCAATAAGTTTATATCGATGTCGCCATAAATATTTTCACCATCAAGTAGCAGTTCGCCCGTAATCTTACACCCTTCTACCAAATCATTCATGCGGTTAAGACTTTTAATGAGTGTTGATTTACCACACCCCGAAGGTCCTATAAAAGCTGTTATGGCGTTGGCTTCAATGTCCATCGAAACATCATGAAGTGCCTGAAAGTCATTATACCACAGGTCAACGTTTCTAAGCTTGAACTTATTCTCCATATTTATTCCCATTCCCTACTTTACAATTTTCTTTGCTACTGCTGCGCTCAGCCAGTTGATAAGAAGAACCATCACAAGTAAAATAACACCTGTTGCCGATGCTTGATCAACATATAAGCCCTCGTTTGCAAGAACGTACATGTGTACTGCAAGTGTTCTTCCTGAACCTAAAATGCTATCCGGAACTTGCGCAACAGACCCTGCGGTGAACAAGAGTGCCGCAGTTTCTCCCATTACCCTTCCGGTCGCAAGGATTATACCTGCAAGAATGCCCGGCACTGCTCCAGGTAATACAATACGAAAAACTGTGCGCAGCTTTCCGGCTCCCAGTGCAAAACTTCCTTCACGGTATGAAATCGGTACACTCATCAGAGCCTCTTCGGTTGTTCTCATTATCAAAGGCAGTATCATTATCGACAGAGTAAGGGCGCCTGCGAGCATGGAAAATCCCCATCCCATTGTTACAACAAAAAATAGCATCCCAAACAAACCGTAGACGATCGAAGGTATTCCTGACAATGTTTCTGCTGTCATGCGCACGATTTTGACAAGTCTATTACCGGACTTTGCATACTCAACAAGATATATTGCGCTAAAAATCCCCAAAGGTCCTGATATGAGAAGTGCCAGCAAGACCATTATAAGTGTATTGATTATAGCAGGCATCATAGAAACGTTTGTTGTTGTGTATCGAAACTCAAATAAGCTTAGGCTTAAATGTGGTACTCCGCGAATAAGTATATATCCGATGATAAACAGCAAAACCGCAAAGGTCAGCAGCGCTGCGACTGATACAACAAGGAATAAAAAACCCGATAGCGGATTTTTGATGTACGAGAGTAATCTGTCCTTATGTGATATGGTATTGATCGCTTTTATCGATATCGGTGCGTTTGCACTAATTTGCTGTAGCTTCATAAGCGTTGTCCTCTGTTCTTCATGAGATTAAATAGCACATTTATAATAAGGATGAAGACAAACAGTACAACACCTGTTGCTATTAGTGCTTCGCGATGGAGTTCGGCGGCATAACCCATCTCCATAACAATGTTAGCGGTAAGTGTTCTTACACCTCTGAAGACTCCTGTTGGCATTCGCGCCTGGTTTCCTGCAACAAGGATAACTGCCATTGTTTCTCCTATCGCGCGCCCCACACCTAGAATTATACTTGTCATTATTCCAGAGCCGGCTGCGGGCGTCACAATAAAAAACACACCGCGTTCATGGCTTGCACCCATCGCAACGGCACCTTCGTAATAGCTTTCCGGCACAGCACGTATAGCCGCTTCACTGACTCCTATGATAGTTGGAAGGATCATGATCCCAAGAAGTATGGATGCGGTGAATATACTCTGACCATTTCCGCCAAAGGTTATGCCAAATGTGTCACGTACAAAAGGCACAAGCACGATCAATCCGAAGAAGCCATACACGATAGATGGTATTCCTGCAAGAAGCTGGGTTGCAGGTTTCAGAATTCTATATAAAAAAGGTGGACAGAACTTTGCCATATAAATTGCAGTTAGTACACCGATAGGAACTCCGACTAAAATCGCTCCGGCAGTGATATATAAACTGCCCATAATCATTGGGAATATCCCAAAAGCTTGCGGTGTATCTGTCGGCGCCCAGGTACGTCCCAACAGGAAGTTAAACACGCCTATTTCGTGCATTGCCGGAACGCCATTGACAAACAAGAATATACAAATCAGCAATACCGCTAAAATGGAAGCTGTTGCTGCCATCATAAAAACGTATTTCATTATTGTTTCGGTTACTTTTTTCTTCATATGCTTTTTTCTCGTTATAAATTAATGTAAACTGCTAGTGTTGCTACTGCACAAAGTTCAGGATTTGGAATCCTGAACCTTGTTGTTATGCTGCGATATCAGATGCTATCTAACTGACTTCTGACCATCTTGTTTTTTCGCCGGTGAAGATTTCTCTAACTTCTTCCATTGTGAGGTTAGTTAGAGGATTATCGGTATTGACAATAATTGCGATACCGTCCATTGCGATCGTGATTTGCTGATAGAGTTCTTCCATTTCGCTGTCTCTTATATCACGACTCGACATTCCAATCTCTACTACGCCATCTATTGCACCTGTTATTCCTGCACCCGAACCCGTTGCGTGGATCTCGATGTTAGCTCCGGTGTTTATTGCCTCGTAGGCTTCAGCAAGTTTTTCCATAACAGGGGCTACTGATGTGGAGCCGCCGACTACGACTGTTCCGGTTGCACGGTTGGAATCAAAAGCCGGGGCGTTTTGATCAACCGGTATGTAACTGTCTGCAACGATTTCTTGGCCTTCACTTGACATTATAAAATCCAGAAAGTCCTGTGCAACAGGTGATAGATTATCCATTGTTACTACAATAAACGGACGTGAGATTTTGTAACTTCCTGCGAGGATGTTTGCCGGAGTGGGTTCTACACCGTCAATATTAACTGTTTTGATAGAGTCATTTACAGAACCGGTAGAGATGTATCCGATTGCATATGCATCGCCTGCAACATTTGTCATGATTGCGTTAGTTCCGTTTCCAATGACTGCTTCGGGGCTTGTCATATCTGTTGAGTTACCATCTACGCTGACTTCTACGCCGGTGAGTTCAACAAATGCACCACGTGTTCCGGAACCGCTCTCGCGTGATACGACTGTTATTTCTCTTCTGTCATCAAAGTTTGATGCTTCTTGTGCTGGGGCTTCTTGTGCTGGGGCTTCTTGTGCGGGAGCTTCTTGTGTTGGTGCTTCTTGTGCGGGTATTTCTTGTGCCGGTGCTACCGGTGTGGGGGCTTCCGGTGCGCTGCCGCCGCAAGCTGCAAGTACGGAAAGTGCCAGCATGCAGACGAGAACTAATGACATTGCTTTTTTCATTTTCTTCCTCCAAATTTGATGTTTACGTTCACATCGTAAGATGTGCAAGTAAAACCCAAATACAGTTTTATGTAAATTCTATGTAAAATAATTCTATTGACGACTTGACCATTGACGTTATTGATATTTTTGTTGCAAAGGATTATAATACTTCCGGGATGCACTTATAAATGGTGGGAGGAATAAACTTTATGCTTATAAAGACATTGCCGGTGGGGATGCTTGAGACTAATTGTTATATCGTCACTGATGAGGATACTAAAAAGTGTGTTATTATCGATCCGGGTGCGGACTCGGCTTCTATCCTAGACTATGTTGAGTCGAATAGCCTTACACCTGTTGCTGTCTTTCTTACGCATGGGCACTATGATCACCATATGGCGCTTGATGCAGTGCTTGAGGAAACCGGCGTGCCTGCGTATATACATGAGGACGAGGTTAACCGCGGCGGTCAAGGGGGACGACATAAGCTTGATGACAACGGGAAACTTTCGTTTTATGCTGAAGGCAGTGAGATAGATGTTGGAAATTTGAAGTTTTCTGTTATTGAAACACCGGGGCATTCACTTGGTTCGGTGACTTTGATTTGCAACGATGCGTTATTCACCGGGGATACTCTATTTCGTAGGGATTGTGGTCGAACAGACCTTGAGGGTGGTAGTGAAGATGTGATGATGCAGTCGCTAAAGCGTCTGGCAGAGCTTGATGGTGACTTTGAGGTTTATCCCGGGCATGCTGAATCTTCTACGCTCAGCTATGAGCGCAGTTTTAACGGGTACATGAAATATGCCACCGGGGACTTAGAGCAATAAATGGGGACAAACCAGGCTGGAAACAGCGATGCCCATGCAGTGCCGTGGGGGACGCTTACAGGGATTCGCCCTTCGAAAGTCGCAGAAAAGCTGCTTTTATCAGGTAAATCGCCGCAATCTGTGTTGGAAAAGCTCAAGCGAGTTTATTTTGTATCGCCGGATAGAGCAGCATTATGTCTAGAAGTTGCGCAGAAAACACTTGATTTTAAGGATACACTTGCTCCGCACGATGTTGCTTTATATGTGGGTATACCATTTTGTACGACAAGATGCGCATATTGCAGCTTTGTAAGCAATTCGGTCGAACGCTCATTTAAGCTTATCGAGCCTTTTACTGAAATGCTTTTACTCGAGATCGAGACTATGGCAGAGCTTACCCGTGAACTTGGCTTGCGAGTGATTTCCGTATATATTGGCGGTGGCACACCAACGGCTCTACCCGACCATGCTCTTGAGGCGATCATGTCAGCTTTGGGCAATTCGTTCGACATCTCAAGTCAACGCGAATATACTGTTGAAGCAGGTCGTCCGGATACGATCACTGAGTCAAAGCTGGAGATAATGACCCGTTTGGGTGCAAAGCGTATTTGTATAAACCCACAATCGATGTCTCCGGAGGTCTTATCGGCGATAGGGCGTGCGCATAGTCCTGAGGATGTGTATAATGCCGTGAAGATGGTCAGGCAAACCGGGGCTGCGCTGAACATGGACGTCATAGCGGGATTACCACTCGATACATTGGATGGTTTCAAGAAAACGCTAGATTCTGTACTCGACTTTAAGCCTGAGAATGTCACCGTTCATACGCTTTCTCTGAAAAAAGGCTCAAAAATTATGCTTGAAGAAACGACGATACCAAGCGGAGCGGAGGTCGGAGAGATGCTTGACTACGCTTCGATCCGACTGCGGGAGAGCGGACTTGCACCGTACTATCTGTACAGGCAAAAGTACATATCCGGGGGATTTGAGAACATAGGATGGAGCCGACCCGGTTATGAAGGGATATATAACAAATGCATGATGGATGAACTCTGCACAGTGCTTGCGGTCGGCGGGGGCGGAGTGACAAAGCTTGTGACCACTGACGGAAGGATTGAACGTATATTTAATGCGAAATATCCTCGTGAATATGTTATGATGACAGAAAAGATGAATGATAAAATGAGGAGATTAAGAGAAAATGCCTTATCCATATGATATCAATGAAATAAATAAACGAGCAGTTGATGATCCAAAGGGTTTTGCACTTGAGTGCGAAGCTATCTACAATAGAAAGGTCATGGAGGCTGCGGCAGGTATATATGAGCGTGCAGAGCAAAGCCGTGTTGTATTTCTGTCCGGTCCGTCCGGCTCGGGCAAAACGACTACTGCACTCAAGATATGCGATGCTATAAAGAGCCTCGGGATTTATGCACATACGATCTCTATGGATATGTATTTTCTTTCGAGTGACCGTGATGAAGCGCCGCGTACAGATGACGGGGAGCTCGATCTGGAATCACCTTACTGTTTGGACCTGGACTTGCTCAATGAGCATTTCTTCAGTCTTGACAAGGGAGAGGAAGTTTTGATTCCGCATTTTTGCTTCAATAAACAAGACAGAGACCATTCTAAAGGAAAACCGCTTAAGCTTGCCAGCGATGAGATCGTTATTTTCGAAGGGATCCATGCACTCAACGACATGCTTGCCGATGAGCATCCAAATGCGTTTAAGCTTTATATAAGTGCTCGTTCGGATATAGAGAGAGACCGCGAGATTTACTTCAAGAGGACCTGGACAAGATTGCTGCGCCGTGTAGTACGTGACGAGCTTTTCCGCGGAATGGGTGCTCTGCGGACTTTGACGATGTGGGATACTGTTCGTGATGGAGAAAAGAAGTATATTTCCCCGTTTAAGTATAAGGCTGATTTGCTGTTTGACTCTTCGATGGCTTATGAAGTCCCTATTATGAAACGGTTTGCGGCTAAAGCTATTGAGAAAGTTCCGGATGGTACTAAAAGACTTGAGGAGTTAAGGGCAGTGCTTCCGGCGCTGAATGAGTTTGAGGATATAGACCCGACAGTCGTACCGCGTGAATCTATATTACGAGAGTTTATTGGCGGCGGGATATATGAGTCTCAGGAGACATTGGGAAGACGTGTGGAAGACGGAAAGGACTAGGGATGACCGGGAGGCACAAGAGGGAGGGTTTCCAAAACTACGCTCTTGTGGTAAAGTGAGAAAATAATATCATTTTTACGAAAAATAACACAAGTGAGCCACACGGCTGCGTTGGGCGCTTGTGTTATTTTCATTAATTTTTTGTAAATATGTTGTAATTTCTAATATAGTTGTGGTATACTACACTTCCGATTCTGTGCAGTTTTTTAAAAGGATGTGACCCGGAATATACCGGTATATCTGAACGGAGGCAGAGGTTATGACGAAAACGGTAAAAAGGATAGTAGTAGTATTACTTTTAGTGATACTTATGGCGTCATCCGTTACCCCGGCACTTGCTCATCCGCCGAGAGGAATAGTTCCAACTAAATATCTGCCTGACGGTATTGTAGGAGAACCATATTCATATGGTCATATTCGACCAAGATGGGCTCCTGCAGACACGACATGGGACATTTGGGAAGGTCAGCCGCCGCCGCCGATATGGAGTATAGCCCTGTATGAAAGAGGGTTGGATCAATGGTTTTCTCCTGACTATTCACATTCAAATCCATGGGATCTGCAAATGATAGAGGATGTCTGGTACGGTACATTACCACCGGGACTATATCTTGACCAGTTCGGAGGTCTCATTTTTGGTACACCTACGACACGCGGTGAATATACGTTCTACGCATCTATGTTCATGTCGGACGGTACGCAAGTCCATGTGCCATATCATGCCATCACCATCAGAGAGCGTCTTGAGGCACCTGTGATAGACTTAAGAACAGCAATGCACTCAGTAATTGATTGGGAGGCTGTTCCCGGAGCGAATGGATACCTTATATATGTAAATGGTGTCTATGCACATAAAATCGGCGCAGTAACATCATTTGATTTAGAAGAGCTTAATTTAGCTGAAGGACCTTCAGGTCATTACATAAATCTTATCGCGGTAAATGTAGAAGACGATCTTTGGATCAACTCATACTCGAGTAATTCAGAGCGGTTCATACCAAAGTCACCCGGAGACAGAGTTTTTGGCTCACCGGATCATCATAAGATCCACCTTTCTGCTTACACACACCCTAACAAGGTGCCGCAAACGAGTGTACATGATACAACCGATTCATTTATAGCCATGATCGTATCGATCGTTGCGTTTTTAACTTTATCTGTATGCGTGGTTCTCTATATCAGAAGACTACGAAAAAGCCGAGGTTAAAGGTTAAAAATGGCTAAAGAAATAAAAAAACCTGATGAGACCTCGGGATCAGGAACAGAGTTTGAAAAGAACAACAGAGCAGCACGCATAGTCGGTCGAATATTTATTACGACTGTACTATTGCTTGCTACTTTGGCTATTGGAGCAATATCCGTAATGGCCACTCAGCATTTTATTGCCATCCGGAGTGACTATAGGGAAACTCGTGCTGAAAATGATTCTTTAAGAAGAATAGCAAGAGGGCGGACTTCAGAGCCATCGGATTCAATTGAAGCAGAAGCGCTCGGTAATAATGCAATCATGGAGCTTAGCGAGTTTGATTTGGAAATGCTCGAAATCAACTCCGATTATGTTTGTTGGATAACGATCGACGGGACAAATGTAGACCATCCTGTAGTTCGTGGACATGATAATGATAAATATATTTATACATCATTTTATGGAGAAAATAATGCTTTAGGTGCATTATTTATGGACTATAGAAATAGTGATGAGCTTTCATCCAACGTCATTATTTACGGGCATAACTCTGTGCAGGGGGAGATGTTCGGCGATTTACATTTATTGCTTGACGAAAGTTTTCTGAATGAACATAACATAATCACAATAGAAGTTTTTGGCAAGATATTCGAATACGAGATCTATTCAGCAAGAGTAACAGATATTTATGATTCCGCATATACTCTCAGTTTCGAAACAAATCGTGATTTTACTGTATTTGCTTACGAAAACGAAGCACCATTACAAGCGAGAAATATACTGACACTTTCGACTTGTGTAAGCAGAGATAATGATGATGCAAGGTTGATTGTTCAGGCATTTTCCCTATCTAATGAGAGCATTTTCGGGTAAGATTTGTGGTAGGGAAAAAACTTAGTAGAAAAGCATTAGTCATCATCATTTCATCATGTGCGGCTGTACTTGTTCTTGCAGTTGCAGCTATAATATATTTTACCACTGAATCAAATAGAGCCACTGCTTATGAAGAGGCAGTGACTCTAATGGATATTGGAGAATTCAGCGCAGCACAAGAGGCATTTATAAATCTCGGGAGATATAGCGACGCACAAGAACTTGCGATAGAATGCCAAATGATATTGGACTTTCAAGCTGCTTCAGTGCTTATGGATAGTGGCAGTTATTTGGAGGCGAAAGAGGCATTTGAAGCACTCGGCTCGTTTAGAAACGCAACGGAGTTTGCTTTAGAATGTCAGAGAATAATAGATTATAATGCTGCGTCTTTGCTTATGAGAAGCGGTAACTTCCCCGATGCAAGAGATGCTTTTCTGACTCTTGGCAGTTTCAAAGACTCGATCTCATTAGCAGCAGAATGCCAGTCGGAGATCGACTATGCAGCAGCATTAGGTCTTATGGAGTCGGAAGATTATAAAGGAGCCGGCGAGATTTTTGCTTTACTTGGCTCATTCAAAGACTCTTCTGAGTTAGCTGAGATTTGCGGCAACTGGGTCGTATATGGAGAAGCTCTTGCTCTGAGAAATGAGGGTAATCACGCTGATGCACTGGCTTTGTTTGAGTCATTGGCGATGCTTGGTTTTGAGGACAGTGATGCCCAAGCGTTAGAAAGCGGCAATGTTATTACCTATGCAGAAGCAGTGCAAGCCTATGAAGATGAGTTGTTCTATACTGCATATAAGCTGTTTATGTCGATCCGGTTCTTCAAAGATTCAAACAGAAGAGCGGAGTTGTGTATTAGGGAGCAACCGGTTTCCGGGGAGATATATCGAAATGAAATGTTTACCGGTTCGGATGTATCACTGAGGATCAGAACCCCGAGCTATGATACTCGTCCAACATTTATTAAGATATATACAGAAGGCGGCATACTTGTGTCATCCATTTTCATTCGCGGAGGCGGCTCATTATCTGTTCGACTTCCTGCAAACACTTATGTAATAAAGACGGCATATGGCGAAAACTGGTTTGGACTTGACGAGTTGTTCGGCGACGAGAATGCATTTTATCAAACACTTCTTTTAGAGGGGCGATCGGCTTATAGATTTAGAAGCAGCCAAAACTATACCTTAACCCTCAGAGATGCTACAGATAGTAACGTCAGCACTCGGAATGAAAGTCGTTCGGGTTTTTAACAACGAGGTATTTTGAGATGAGGAACTTTTTAAACAGATTTATGGTCGGCAGATACGGACCGGATCATCTAAACTTTGCACTGATCATCCTTTCGTTCGTGTTGTCGTTGCTATATGCTATTATTGGCTACATGCCTTTGATGTTTCTGTCGTATTTTGCTTTCGGGCTTGCGATATTCAGGGTGCTCTCACGAAATATTTACCGACGTCGGGCGGAGAATGATAAGTTCATAAAATACTGGTGGCCTGTCAGGACTAAAATCAAAAAGATAATAGGCAGGATCAAGCAGGTAAAGACGCATAAGGTCTTTAAGTGCAAGGAATGCAAGAATAAACTGCGAGTTCCAAGAGGAAAAGGCAAGTTACAGGTAACTTGCCCAAAATGCGGTGAGAAAGTATTCAAAAAGTCTTGAGATTCTGCAAACCGTCATTTTGACGTTTTGCAAAAATAAGCATATTGAAAGCATAAGGATCATTTTGTTCCTTATGCTTTTTTACACTTGAAACAGGTCGGTGCTGAGGTATTTTTCGCCTCTATCGGGGAGTATTACGACGACTACGCCGCTTTTTAGTTTCTCTATTTTTCTTACTGCGGCAAGCATTGCAGCACCGCTGGACATGCCGACGAAGATGCCTTCTTCGTGGACTATACGTCTTGCCATCTCATAGGCTTCTTCGGTGTCTATAAGGATGCTTTCGTCAATCTCGTTTGCGTCGTAGATCTCGGGGACGATTGCTTCCTTCATGCTTTTTAGACCTTGAATGTAGTGGCCTTTAACGGGCTGGGCTTCGACTATGCAGATTGATGCGTTGCGTTCCTTCAGCCCCATGCCGACTCCCATCAAAGTGCCGGAGGTACCTAAGGACGAAACAAAATGCGTTATACGCCCACCGGTCTGGTCCCAAATCTCTTCGGCTGTTGTTTTGTAATGAGCTATCTTATTGTATTCATTGGAGAATTGGTTTGGATTAAAATATCTTTGCGGGTCAGCTTCAATAAGTTCCTGTGTTTTGAGGATTGCACCGTCTGTGCCGAGCTCCGGTGCGGTGAGGATAATTTCTCCACCAAAGCCCTTTATCATCTTTTGGCGCTCAACTGACACTGCAGAGCTCATCACGATTTGCACTCTATAGCCTTTGACAATACCAATCATTGCAAGAGCTATACCTGTGTTGCCGGATGTTGCTTCTATGATGATTTTATCTTTTGTCAAAGCTCCATCCAACTCGGCTTGCTCTATCATTCTCAAGGCTATCCTGTCCTTGATGCTGCCGGTGGGATTAAATCCCTCCAGTTTGGCATATAGCTCAACTGCGGGATTTGTATTTATGTTATTGATGCGAACCATCGGGGTGTGTCCGATCGCATCGAGAATATTGCCGTATATCAAAATTATTTTCCTCCGATAATGCATGATTATTTTTGCGAAGTATATATGAAAAACGCTATGAATGTCAAGATTTTGCAAGTTATCTATGCTTTTTTGTAGAAATAGTGATGAAAAGATGATAGAATATCGCCACATTTAAGGTGTCGGGTGTAGTATTGAGGCAAAAACCTTGGAGACAACATGCAATATAAATCAAGAAAATCTTTTATGATAAAACTTGCATTGAGCATCATTGCTCTTTCGATAATGGGTCTTGTTGCGATGTTCATTATCGTTAATACTATAGTACGTACCACAATATATGAGAATGTTATCGGAGTTACGCACAGGGATGTGCGTACTGTTTCTATTGATATAGATAATTGGTTTAACACAAGTAACCATATCGTCAGTAATTTATCAAGGCTTTTGCCCGATTTGGGAATGGATAGTATAAAACCTATCAGTGACGGTCTATTGGAGGAGTATGATTTTATTGCAGACATTTATGTAGGCTTTGCAGACGGGAGCATAATGGGCAGCGGTGTAGAGGCTCCCGACGATGATTGGGACTCCACAACCAGAATATGGTACATAGACGCTCTTGCAGCGCGAGGTGAGCTTGTCACTACGGCTCCGTATTTATCCGCACTGGAGAACTTGGGTATCATCACATCGGTGACCAAGTGGATCCCGAATTTTAGCGGTATGGAAGCAGTTGTGGTCGTAAGTATTGAGATGGACTATATAATAAACATGGTCAATCAATACAGGCTTGCAGGTGGGGGGTATCTGATCCTGGTCGATCAGTTTGGTGAAATTGTTTCGCATCCTAATATCGAGTACATCCTCGGACCGGGTGGGATCATGAATCTTGTGGATATCCCTAACGGTGATGTATTGATGGAGCATATTTCGTCACAGGCTCATGTTGAGGTGTTTGACGACTTTAGGTTTGGACCTTCGTATATAATGACATTCCCGCTGGAGTCCACCGGCTGGACTTTGGCGGCGGTCGTTCCGGAAGATGCTATATCTGAGCCGGTTTCGCAGTATCTTTTTGTTATCATGTTTGCGTTTGCATCGATTTTGGTCGTTTTGTTTGTACTAACAATGATTTTTGTGTCGATCCTTACGAGAAATATGGAGGAGAGTAAGGTCGCTGAGGCAAGGATGCAAATCATCATTGATAATATGCCGCTGGTTTCCAACTTCCGTGACAGGGACTTTAATATACTCGAGTGTAATGAAGCGGCCGCAAAACTATTTGATTTGAGCAGTAAAGAGGAGTATCTGGAAAGGTTTTTCGACCTTTCGCCCGAGTATCAACCTGATGGCAAGTCATCAAAGGAAAAGGCTGAAGCCGTGATGTTGGAGGCATTTGATACGGGGCACTTAAGCTTTGAATGGATGCATCAAAAGCTAAATGGTGAACCGATCCCGACAGAAGTAACGCTTACGCGCGTAGAATGGCATGGTGCGCAATCCCTGATTGCCTTCGTACGCGATATGAGGGACTTCTATAAATACAAGGAAACCGAAAATATTGCCCGGCAAAGGCTGCAGGCTATGCTTGATTCATCACCACTTGCTTGCTTTATCATGGATATAAACTTCAATATCAGGGAAGTTAACCAGGAGGCTGTGAATCTGTTCAGGTTATCAGACGGGCAAGAGTATATTGATAAGTTCAAATTACTTTCTCCGAAGTACCAGCCGGACGGCAGTCTTTCGAGCGAGAAAATGATCGAGAAAATGGATCTGTGCTTTAAATCGCAAACGACACATTTCGAGTGGATGCATCAGACTTTGGACGGAGAGATCCAGATCCCATGCGAAGTCATTGCAGAGCATGTCGTTCTTAACGGTGTTGAGCTTGCAATCGTATATATTCGCGACTTGAGTGATATAAACAATGCTGTTGCAATGGTTGAGCAGCTTGAAAAAGCAGCATTTACAGATGCGCTGACCGGCGCTCGCAACAGGCGCTATTTAAAAGATAACGCAGAAAAGGAACTGAAGGACTGTATTGAGAAGGATTTGCCGTTTTCGCTGATAATTCTTGATGCAGATCATTTCAAGCTAGTAAACGATAACTATGGACATACTGTAGGTGACGAGGTTCTGAAGATTTTGGTTGCACGTATTCATCACAGTATAAAGAAAGATACTATGGTGGCACGGTATGGCGGTGAGGAGTTTGTAGTAACGCTTCCAAATGTATGCCATGATGGCGTTATGAGTACCGCTGAAAGGATCAGAAAAAGTGTTGAATCCTCTGCGTTTCATATAGATGACTTAGAGTTGACTGTCACTATCTCCGTTGGCGTTTCGTCGCGAACAGATAAAGCCGCATCCCTGACAGATATAATCAGTAATGCGGACAAGGCTCTTTATGAGGCAAAAGAATCCGGAAGGAACAGAGTAGTTTTTTTTGAAGAGGAAAAGTAAATGTACGAGTATACCCGCCCGGTTTATTATTATGAAACAGATAAGATGGGCGTAGTCCACCACTCTAACTATCTACGATGGATGGAGGAGGCAAGGACATTTTATTATAACGATATGGATCTGGCATATGTGGAAACTGAGAGCCTTGGTGTTTTAAGCCCTATAACGGGAGTAACTCTCAATTTCAAATATCCCGCACGTTTTGGAGACAGTTTTACCATAAAGATGAAAATGACAAAGTACACCGGAGTGCGCTTTGAAGTAGAGTACATTGCTGTCAATCAAGATGGCGATTTATTACTGGAAGCTAAGAGCAGTCATGCGTTTATAGATGAAAACTTTAAACCGGTCTCTCTGTCCCGGACGATACCGGAAAGACATGAGAAAATGAAAGAGCTCCTATGATGAGGAGCTCTTTTCTCTTAGGTGTTTGTCGCGGACGAATTCGTTTAAGATTTTTTCGAGTTGTATGATATCTATCGGTTTGGATATAAAGCCATCAAATCCATTATCCAAAAACATTTCGCTGTTGCCTACAAGCGCGTTGGCTGTTAGGGCTACGATACAGCCCTTATACCCTGACTCACGGAGTTTTTGAGTTGTTTCGATACCATCCATCTGCGGCATCATATGATCCATAAATATCACATCATATGTTTTTCCGGAGTTTACCAGATTTATCGCGTCCATGCCGCTGAAAGCCATTTCAATATTCAGCCCGTATTGAGACATCATACCCTCAGCAACGTAAAGGTTGATGTCCACATCGTCAACAACAAGGACTTTTCCGTAAGGCATTTGCTCGTGGGTCGTCCTTGAGGATATTCTTTCGGCGTTGAATGTAAAGTTTTGTAGTTGCTCTGCGAGCTTTTCTCCAAGAATATCACAGTCGGTCGTATCTTGTTTGACCATTATGGAGAAAACACTGCCCTTGCCGTATATGCTTTCTACAGAAATAATACCTTCCATCATCTCGACAAGTCTTTTTGTTATAGACATGCCGATGCCTGTACCTTCGGTGGCGCGGTTTGCGGCGGCATTAAAGCGTGAGTACTCGGAGAAAACCCGCTCTTTATCTTCGGGTTTCATTCCTTGTCCGGTATCTTCAATAATGAAATGCAGTGCAAATCCGTTTTCTTCAATAGAGTGGTAGATCGTAAATTTAACTGTTCCGGCGTTTGTATATTTAAAGGCGTTTGACAGAATGTTGCTTAATATCTGCTTAAGTCGGAGCTCGTCACCGATGAGCTTGAGTGGGAGCTTTTCGTCGACATTGAGGATAAATTTGATTGGTTTTGTGCCTATCCTGCCTATGTTTAACATGACAGAGTCGTTGATTAGACTCGGGACATCGTACTCAACCGGATGGATCTCCATTTTGCCTGTTTCGATCTTGGACATGTCTAAAATATCATTTATTATCCCGAGCAGTCCGGTACCTGAGGTGAAAATCTTCTCAAATGCTTCGGTATGTTCATCCGGCGTTTTATCCTTTTCCAGCTCGATCTGGGCGATGCCGATAACAGCGTTGAGCGGAGTGCGGATCTCATGTGACATTGTTGCCAGGAAGCTGCTTTTACTCTTGCTTGCCTGATCGGAGCGGGTTTTTGCCATAGATAGCATTATGAGAAAATACGACAGGATCGAAACAAGTATCACGGCAAGGATCGTCATAACAGTTGCCATTAGGGTCACATTCCTGTTGTAACTAACAAGAGGTGAGATGATACCAATATGCCAATCGTTAAATAGCGTTCTGAAGTAAGCGATGCTTCTTTCTCCGTTGTAATCGTTAAACTGTACGCCTGACACAGGTTCACCTGCTTCGAGAAGCCGCCCGATTTCTGTATAGTTATGGATCTCATCCATATCAATGATGCTGATTTCGATAAAATCATCGTTTGGGTGCATAACAAATGATAGCTTCTCATCAAGCATAACGCCGTACCCGTAGTCTGCCATACTTAAATTGCTTACGTAATCAACGATTGCCGCAATGTTAAAATCGATCGCTATTACTCCCGTCCTGCGACCGTGTTCGTCGACAACGACCATAGATATCGAAACGACGACTTCTCCGGAATCTGCGTCAACGTAAGGCACTGTATAGTTTATATTGCCGTTTGCATTAACAGCTCCCGTGTACCACAGTCGTAGTTGAGGTTCATAACCCGGGGGTGGCACCCAATCGGAACCATCGATAAACTCACCTTGAATAAAACCATAAACCCCGCTAAACTCTTGAAAACTTTCCTGATTCGACGTCAACCAGTCAGTCCACCTACGGAAATGAGCCCTTAACTCATCCGGAGTATAGTCGCTTGTTATCATATATTCAGTCGAAAACGCAAAGTTACTTAATGCAATCTCATACTGTGTAAAAATCGACTTTATTTCGTACTCTGCCGAGCTTATTGTTCTTTCACTGTATCTGAGCATTTGCTCCTGGACTACTCCTCTGATGAAGAAGTAACTAACAAGAACCATAATAGTAAAAGCAAGCAACACAAATAACACTTGCAAGTAGAATGGTTTGATTTTTTTTAGAAACATCCTCATCTCGTGTTGAGTCTCCCTTTGCTTTCTGTACTATATTATACAGTTATTAATAATAAGATGCAATGACTACTACATTGCATCTGTGTATGCTCAGCGCATATTTATGCCTCTTGCGTCAGGTGGCAGTTTAGGTTACTTATACTCAGGAGCAAAAGCAGGCTTCATGAGAGTGATATCACTCTTTCTCAATCCATGATCAGCAGCGAGTATCTGCCAGTTTTCAGATACTATTTTTTGTATATCAAAAATAATGCTTTTAGCTTCTGTGATACCAATATCGTAGTATTTAGCGGTCTCTATTGCCAACTCAAAGCTTATTGAGCTATCATTTGAGCTAACATTGATCGAAAGCGCACTCCCGTAGATATTTGGATTTACGTCATACATCGGGGATAAAATCCACCCTTTATCTGACAATAGAAAGCCGTGGTTTCGTAAATGATCGTCTGTGTTCGATACAGCCATACTAAAAACAATTCTCTTCCATAACTCTTTCAAATCCTGCTCCGGAGAAGCACCGTTTGATCTAATAAACGAAGCTATATCCAAATAGCTTACATCCTCTGATCCGATACCATCTGTTTTACCAAGCAATGCCATTGCGGAAGAAAAGTGAATCCGGGTTCTTCCAACTCTATCAAAGCGTTTAACCAGAAAAGTGCTTCCGTCATCAGAAAAAGTGTCGAGCTTGGCTTCAGGAACGTTAAGATCGCACATTACAGCGAGATCGTGGACTACGATCTCCCAAGCACCTGAGTTCCATTCATCGTGCTTGGAAGGGAACTTAGCGATCCATAATGAATCGTCCGGAGCGAGCACTGACGCTTTTGGGCGCGCGCCTCCTAGAGATGAGCCGGGTGCAAGAAGCTGCTTTAGCCATTTTTCTTCATGTTCATCGCTTTCAAATGCCAGAGATGCTGACTCCAGTGCTCTTAATGTTATCCATGGCGGAGCAGATAGCTCTTTGTCCATAGACAGAAACTGTCCGCTTTTCTCCGTGGAAAAGCGTAGTGCTCCTAATCTGGTTTCGTCATTGACGCCAAGTAAATAGTCGCTTTCTGTAAGTGCTCGTGGTTTTCGCTGTTCTTTCGCGGCGAGTATCACTTCTCTCCGGTTCATCAGCAATCTACCCCAGCGATCGGGGCAAGAATCAGAGAAAACTCCAAACAATGGTTTATCTGTTGCATATTGCCGACCTTCATAAAAACGCAAATCGGGATCAAAAACAATACTTGAATCGCTTTCTTTTAGCCAGTCTTTATTGTATTCAAAGGAGAAAAGTTCCTTTCCGCGCACGGCATTTGCAAACAGTGTTCCTACTAAAACAGGTGAGTTAGAACTCCAGTCGGCGTATACATATATTCTTTTCTCATCGTTTATCATGACCACTACCTCTTTTCTTTGGAGCGCGCTTTCTTGTAGACAAACTCAGGTCCTGTAGTTTTCTTCCAAGCTCATCGTCTTTTGCTATAAGCAGTAAATCTCTATCCATTCCGTTTAAGGCATGCAGAACTGCAGCATAAATCCCAAGGGAAACTGATGGGGAGCCGTTTTCAACTGCCCAAAGTGTCGCTCTGCTTATTCCGGCTCTCGCAGCAATCAGTTCTGTAGAGATTTTCCTGCGGAGTCTTGCCATTTTTATTTGTTCTCCCATTGTTTCCAGGATAGCCTGCGTATCCGGCATGATGACCACTGACTTTTTACCCACTGCACACACCTCCGATAATGTTTATAATTATAAACAAAAAAGAGCATAATGTCAAGTAATATGAACATTACGCTGCGGCTCCGTATTTGTGCTTTTCCTTCTAGCTGATGGATATAGTGATTTCGAACTCGGTTGCATTCGGGTCGGGCTGGTAGATGTTGAAAATAATGACGCCATGAGGTATATCCAGCGACTCAAAGGCGTTGATTATCGCATCTGTGAGTATTTGAGTGTCATCGTCTGACAACTGAGGTATCCTTGCTGTAGTTGTTGCGTTTCCTGTATTCCTTGGTGAGGAGAGAAGCTCGCCTAACTTAGTGATAATGCTATTCTCAAGTGTTGTTTGTGATCCCGGTGTGTACAGGAACGTCATTAGTCCTGCGTCCGTGTCAAAAGCAATTAAATTGTCCGGTGATGTGCCCGGTGGTATAGGCTCGTCATTATTGTGCTCCGGTGTTGCCTGTGCTGTATCTGTTGTGGCTTCTGGAGCTGATTCGGTAGCTTCTATATCTGCTTCGCTTTGATGGGCTCCATTTGAGTCATTGATATGTTCGTCCGGTGATGTATCACGCGTTGTAAGCCATGCAACAACGATAATAGCCGGCAGAACAATGAAGAGCACAGCAAACATGACAAGTATTAGCTTGCCACGATCGGTTACGGAATAACGACTCACTGTTCCACCCCTCTACTAGTGCGGTGTATTACCCTGTTGTGTGTGATACGCTTCACCTACAGTATACACTATTTAGTCAAGTGGCAAGCCGTCTCTTCTTTGTCGGGGTGGTTATAAAGCAGGGCTTAGACAAAACCCTTACATTCCTTACCTGCTGGTCGACAATGATAAAAGCCCTCTTGTGGTGTTTTTTGAAATCTTATACTTATATCTTGGGCGTTAGGTATGCTGCGTTTTGCGCATTAGGAACGCTGCGTTTGTTGTAATATCAAGGGCTTCCGTGTACCGGCATATGCTGTCCCGGGCCGTTCGGTGGTGGTTCGATCATGTCATCTTCATCGTCTTTCTTGCGTCTACGCCAAAGTAGTATAAACCACCAGAATGCGAATGCCAGCATTGCTGCAAGATATGCCCATATCCACCATGTGTTCTCTCTAAGCCATTCCCAAAATCCCATTCGAGACCCTGTATTGAAGCTAGAGCCTATATTTAAGTCATCGCCGCCGCCGAAACCTGAGGAGGATGTGCCACCGCTGCCGCCTGTACCTGAGCCGGTGCCTCCTGCGCCGTTGCCGCTTTCTATGTATGGATCGTAATCATCGTCTGAGTCGTCTAAATCGTCTGTGTTAAGATCGTCCGGTTCTTCAGTGTCATCTGTATCTTCCGGTTCCGGCTCTGTGGGAGGCTCTACGGGTGGTTCAACGGGAGGTTCGGTGGGTGGATCTGTAGGAGGTTCGGTCGTTGATCTTCCGTCTTGCGATACCCGAAGTGTACCCTGTAGTGAACCTGGTATGCTCGGGACTCCAAGTGAGACATTAAAGGCGCGTGAGGGTCCGGAATTACCTCTTACTCTCAACGTCACAGTTACTGTTGCCTCTTTGTCGTCATTAACTACAACAACAATATCACTGTCTTGTATTATCCAGGTGGGAAGTGTAAGGATAAATGGATAAACTTCGAATGCCCGATCGGAAAAGTTTAATCCTTCAACAATAAACACAGCTTCTGCGGTAATTCCTCTCGTTTGCACGCGTGTAAATTCTTCTTCTGTTTCTTCGGTTGGAGTTATCGAAGTTATTATCGGTGTTGCGAGTGGAGTTTCGTCTACTGTTGCCGGCAAGCTATAGCCATTCACACTAGAGCCAAACTCGTCTTCCAAAACGTTAACAGCACGCACTAAGAAAGTGTATGGCCTATCATTAGTAAGTCCGGTCACGGTATATTTGGTATATAGTCCAACGTCATACCATGTGTCACCGTCGTCATATGATACTTGATAATTTATAATAGGACTACCACCATCAAAGCCGGGTTCCCATGAGAGAGTAACCTGTCCGTCTCCCGGTACTGCAGTTAAATTTTCTGGTGCATGTGGTCTGACCGCCGGAATAGGGATTTCGTTTGAAATCAAATCGCCTGTATATGCACCTGTGCCTGTAACTATTACTGTAATGGTTTTACCAAGGTCATCCTTTGTGATTATATACGTTCCTTCTGTTTCTCCTTCTATGGGAACTCCGTCACGAAGCCAGGCAATGGTAAGTGAGCCGATTGCTTCAGACGGGGTCACATCACCTAAACTGAGCGTAAGAGTGCCACCCTCTTCGGTTTCGCCTGTGATTGTGATGGCTCCTCCGATCGGTGTTCGTCCGACTGCAACGTGTCCGCTTATAAGCGTGCCGGTATAATTGATTGTTCCGGTTACTCTAACTGTGATTCTTGCGTCGATTGGATCAACACTTGCGTCCTCGACTGTGTAAGTGGAACCTGTCGCACCGGGTATTATCCGACCATCTCTGTACCATTGGTATGTAAGGGTGACTCCTGAAATACCTGTAGTGCCCGTTGTGCCGCCGGTTTCCGGGATGCCGATTACATGTGATACATCTGCTTCCAGCACAGCACCTTCCCTTATACCAAAGCCGGTACTGTCATCTATTCTAACAGAACCTGTTATCGTTCTGGGGGTTATGTTTGCGTTTGTAAAGTATGGTTCATCTGCAGGTGCAAGATAGTTGTCTAGAGTTGTGCTTGTGCCGGTTATGCTCCAGCCTGTTGCTGTGACAGGTAAGTCATTATGTGCATCAGGTGCAGGTAAGGAGAATCTTGCAGTGCCACTTTCTGGAAGCACAGTGTCGCCAGAAACAACGCCGTGATCACCGCCGACCTTAAGAGTCGGGTACCTTTGTATGGTTGCTATATCGGTGCCATCGAACACCTTATTTGAAACAGTCGCACGGTTGTTATAAGCACCAATCTCCCATTCGAGTTGTCTTGGCTCTATATCTGCGTTTGCAAATACCGGCCTATCAGTTGGTGCAAGGTAGTTGCCAGCATCTGTGCCGCCTAAGCGCCACGTTGTTGCTGTTACGGCAAGGTCGGTGCCAACGTTTACTTGCGAGAAGTTAACAGGATCCAACACCACAGTCACATTTTCGGTTAGAGGATTAATTATACCGGAAAGTGTTGGTTCATTTTCTACTTTTGCTAATGGGGTACGGTCATATATCTTTGTTTCAACAGTCGCGGGTGAGGATGAAGTACCTATTGTCCAGGTTAGCTGCTTAGGTGTGATGTTAGCATTCGCAAACAAGGGTTGAGCCGGTACAATCGTGTAGTTTCCTGCTGAGGCTCCTTCTATGTACCAGCTTGAGCCGATAACACGGATACCGTTAGCTGCATTTGGACTGTAAAACGAAGCAGTTCCTCCCGGTGTGACAGTGACTACATCACCTTCAAGTACGCCAACCGGTGCCGGTGCTGTTGTTATTGTTGTATTCGTGTTGCTGTCATATTCTTTATCACTTACAACACCTGTGCTCCATGTAATTTGTCTGTGTGTTATATTTGCCGGATTGAAGGGTGGCTGACCTACTGGTTCTGCAGGTAAGGAATAGTTTCCTGATGAAGCACCACCAATACCCCAGCCTGACCCTGTAACACCGATACCATTGGCTACATTAGGATCGTTAAACGAAGCTGTTCCCGGTGTCACGGTGACAACGTCAGGTGAAATAACACCCTGTAGTGTCGGTGCACCAGTTATCGTTGCGTTAGTGTTCCTGTCGTAAACTTTATTAATAACAGTTCCTGTAGTCCATGATAATTGCAGCGGCGTGATGTTGGCAGGATTAAAATCAGGCTGACCCGGAATTGAGTAGTTTCCTGCTGAAGCTCCGCCTATACCCCAGCCTAATCCTGTAACACCGATACCGTTGGCTACATTAGGATCATTAAACGAAGCTGTTCCCGGTGTCACGGTGACAACGTCAGGTGAAATAACTCCCTGTAGTGTCGGTGCGCTTGTAACCGTTGCGTTTGTGTTCCTGTCGTAAACTTTATCGCTAACGGTTCCGGTAGTCCATGTAAGCTGTAACGGTGTGATATTTGCAGGAGCGAATGTTGGCTGCCCCGGAATTGAGTAGTTTCCTGCTGCAGGTCCTGTAATACCCCAACCTGAGCCGGTGACAGTTTTACTGTTACCGACATTTTCATCTTCGAACGTTGCTGTTCCCGTGCTCACATTAACAACGTCAGGTGAAATTATACCTTGGAGCGTTGGTGCGGTTGTTACTGTAGCACTTGTGTTTCTGTCGTATTCTTTGTCACTTACTATTCCTGTAGTCCATGAAAGCTGAAGCTGTGTGATGTCTCCTACAAAGTAAGGTTGTCCTTGTGGTGCGAGGTAGTTTCCGACTCTAGCGCCGTTAATGCCGGTAACGCCTGCAATGGTTACACCCCAGCCGGTTGCATCGACTTCTTTATCAGTACCTGCATTTGCATTTTGGAATGCAACAGTGCCGCGGTGTACCGGTGCCGCCGGTGTCTCGCCGGGAGCAAAACCGGTTATGGTTGGTGTGTTCGGTACTGTGGTATGAGCTGTCGCGTTTGTGTCTCCGTTATATGGTCTTGTTTGAACTCTTGCGGGGCTATATTCATCAAAACCGACTACCCACTCGAGTTGTTTTGGATTTATTCTTTCGCTTGCGAATAGTGGCGGTTCGAGTGGTTTAAGATAGTTGCCTCCGTCTCTGCCACCCAACTCCCATGTAGTTGCTTCGACAGTCCAAGGTCCTACACCTACATCACTCTGTGCGAATAATACTGGACCCAGCACTACAGTCACTTCGGATGTGCTACCCATTCCAGTCAGGGTTGGCTGCAATAATACCTCGGCTTCTCTATCACCGTCATATTCCTTTGGTTTAACAGTTGCCGCCAAGGGTCCCTCACTCTCACTGCCAATGACCCAACTTAGCCGGATTGCGGTTATTTCCGCAGGAGCAAAGTAAGGCTGACCGGCTGGTGAATAATAGTTTCCGTATGGTGCTCCATCGATTACACCCACCGGATCGCCGGCAACTATTTGTTCTATACCCCAGCCTGTGGCAATAATCTCGTGAGACCCGACTTCACTATCTGCAAAGTTAACAGTTCCTTCAAACAAAGGTATAGTTTCGCCATCGACTACATTACCAAAGTTTGGAGGTCTTGAAACATTGGCTGTTGTTAGTCCGTCAAACGGTTTATCAGATACCAATGCAGGATTTGACTCACCAATACCGATACTCCAGGTCAGTTGTCTACGGTTTATGTTCGCATCGCTAAAGACAGGAGCTTCTACTGGTGCAATATAGTTATTTGCTTTTCCGCCTTCTAAGCTCCAGCCTCCTGGATCGACTTCGACGGCGAGAGGTGTAGGACTATAGTCGCTCTGTGAGAATTTGACTGATTCGGGTTCGAGTACTACATCAACATCGTCACCGGGAATAACGCCGGTCAAACTGGCTTCTTCTTCTCTACTTGCTAAAGTTGGTGGGTTTAATACATCTGCTGTTCTTAAACCGTCATAAATCTTGTCGTCCGGTTCCGCCGGGTTACCTGAGTCCTTACCGACATCCCACTCGAGCTGCCGTTGATTAATGGTTACTGTTGCTGTTCCGTAGTATGGTCTATAGCCTGTATCCGGGCGTTCTACCCTAAAATAAATTGTCTTATAGCCAGGCGAATCCGTTGTTGCATCAGTAAATGTAGGGCTTGTTGCAGAACCTAGATTATTTACTAAGTTATCTTCTACTAAACTATACATTACCACGCTTGTGCCGGTGTAGGGGGGAGAGTCAGATATAGCTATTCCATGTGGTTGTCCATCATAAGTAACAACTACATTTCTATCACCAAGTATTTCTCCTGTAGGTATCGGAATGCCTACAATCTCATATGTTCCTATATAAATAGGATTTTCTGTAGCGGCGAAGTTAGTGCCCTCGGCTATATTGACATAAACAAGAACTTCTGCCGGTAGTGTTGGTGGAGCATTATTATCGGTGAAACCCTTGCCTACAACATAGTAAGCAGGAGTGATAGTTCCCAGTCCTATAACATCCGTGGCTGTAACGATTGCAACAGGTGGGGTTGCTAGAAAACCGGAGTTCCAGTCAACTTTGAGTGTTGCTGCTGTAGCTCCTTTTAAATTTTCCGAATGTTCAGTAGTCCCTACAAACCAGTCTAGAGTTGCTTCCAAGTCGCCTATAGCCGGTGCCGCCTTTGTTATTTCAAGCTCCACATTAAGAATCAAGTCTGCAGCGAGATAGTTAGCTCCTTGTTCTATTGCTATTCTTACATGATATATTCCAACGTCTGTTGGCTTATCTTCTGTCCAATCGTCGTCGTTATCAGAGTCGCTTAACCTATACTCAACGGTAAAGTCTCCCATGCCGACTATACCTGTAACAGTACGTACGGAAACAGAGAGAGGATCTCCGTTATATGTCTTCACAGAGCGGTTTGGAGTTGCTGTTGGCGGCTCTGCTAAGATATAAGTTAGTTCGTCAAAGCTGTACTCGAAATCCGCATGAACAGGGAGTTTTCTGAGTACAGGACCTAGTGGATCTGTCAGCCTAAGGTTTCGAACATCGTCATTTGCACTTTCAGTGTAGATTTCTACATGTATCCAATGGTCAACATCAGCGCCTGTGAGTATGTATGTACCGTTGCCATCAGTGGTGGTTATCAGGGTGCGCGGAGATAGACCGTCTATGGGAGTTCTGTACCAGCGGTATTCATAGTCCAACCGGGATGCTATATCGCGACCGATTCCCTCTGCGTCGTCACCCGGCGGAATAGTATAAAGCATGCTTCTGTCTACAGATAATGTATCAAGATATGTTGGTAGATTGGTTGGACCGGCTTCATCGTCATTTACAAGAATCTCGGGATCGCCTCGCAAGTCTGCCTTTAGCGTTGTGATCGGGCCCTCAAGACTACTCTCAGATGCTAAGTGATTCGGACCTGCCGGATATCTTGCGAAGAAATAGTATGTAGTATTTGGAAGTACTGGGATTATACTATGGTCAAAAGTAAGGAAAGCGCGGGGGTCGGACAATGAAATCGCATCAACCCAGTCACTTTCTTGCTCTGGTCGTCTGTTCTCAGTTCTAATTACAAACTCAGCGTTAAGGCCTGATTGCTCACTAATAAAGTTCTCCAGTGTTATGCTGATAGGTGTAACAGGTTCAACCACTGTATCATCGATAAGCGGAATCGGACGAGGTGGCGCGTCTTGAGGCGCGGGGGTGACTATAACTTGTATCTGTCTCGTAGCGGTGTTGAAGTTAAGCTCATCACCATCGTTCGGTGTAAAAGTCACCCAAAACAGGTTGCCGCTTTCTGAAACTTCGGGGATATGATCCTCTCCATCCACTTTAGCAAATACAAACTCACCTGAAACATCCACAACAGTACCATCACCGAGTGGGAAACTAGCAGAGCCGCTGCCAGTAGAGCCGCTTTCGGGGACAGCATTTGCAAGTGATGTACCATATACTATGGAAACAGTTGGCCATGTAACGTTCGGGTCTGCTTTATGAACGAACATGTCAGCATTGCCCGATACTGTGGCATATCTCTCTTCACCTTCTACTAAAAACGGTGTGAAAATCATTACCGGAGTCCGTGGTCCGGCGTTTCCTACAAGTCCGGGATTAACCCCCCAAGAGAACGTGCCTTCTACGATTTCGCGCACAATAATATATCCTTCAACCCGTCTGTCGAAGTATGCCAACCCGACAGCCACACCCGGGGGAGTGGTGGGAATGCCGTCACCGTCGTAGTATCCGACGTTGAAAGCACTCAGTGAGTCTCCATATATCGGCTTCTTTATCTCTCCCGGTAAATCGTCAGGCCAAATCTCCGGCCAAACAGGCCATACAACGGTTGGTCTGTCTAATGATGTTAGTTCTACTCTAATTGTGAGATCTGCAGATAAACCATCACGCCATATACGTACTGTGAACTCACCTTCAATATCATCTTCGGTAGGTGATGGGCGTCTAATCAATGAAAATCTTATCACGTCATTGTCATCTAAATCCTTTGCGAAGTCTAAGCGGATAAGATCCAGTAAAACACCATAAGCATCATCGCCGGGTAACCATTCAACTCTTCCAAGCGGGCCTGAGCCTGCAACAATAATATCAGCTGGTAAGGTTTGATTACCTATTTTTAAATCATTCTCATCGTTAGGATCCGGCCTAAGGTCTTTTTCACCATTGAGTGTAATAGGACCGTATTGATATACATTGAGTTCCCCAGTGACGTCGCTGTGGTTGGAGCCTTTTGGACCCGGTAGGACGTTGGTATCTATGCCTAATATTACCGGAGGAGTATTGCGATGAGCGTCTGCGTCTAAATTATGCTTAACGATTATCGGGACTGTCACAGTTGCTTCAGTCGAGCTGAGAATATTTACAACCACATCAGCGGGATCAATATCTTCGATCCAATCCGGTAAGGAATTAATTATAATTGCTTTCTTTACATCATCTTCATCTTCAGGATCATCCAGATTCTCGCCATCGATTATAAACTCGGCGATGACAACGCCCGGAACTCTGGCTGGGTCGAGTAGAGATGAGGGTAGCGGATTGTCTATCGGGTCAAAGTAATCTCCCGTGGGTATCGTGCCGTGTACCCTAACTCTGTCAAAGATATCTGTTGGTAATGTATAAGTGATCGATTTAATTAGAGGTGGAGGCGTGAGTGTTATATTTAACTTAAATGTTTCACTTACTCCACCACGAGAAATTCGTAGTTCGATCATTTCATTATCGATCAGTGACTGAATTGTAGAACGATCGGCTGTGATCGTTATTTCGTATTGCATATTACCACGATCATCAAGTATAAACTCTACAGGAGGATCAGAAAACTCAATAATATCCTTTAAATCATCCGGTAATCCGGTCAATTCGTAAGGAGGATTATAAGGAGCATTGGAACGCAGAATAACAGTTCCTGTAAGTTGGTTGTTTTTTATTACCACTTCCTCTAGATCAAGATCTACTTCACCGGTATCGGGATCGACAATGTCAATATACATGTAAGGAAGCAGTACATGTATAGTCAGAGTCCTTGTAATACCTTCGCGAGTTACTTCTACTTCGTATAGACGATTATCCTTATAGGTTAGAGTACTGTCGCTGTTGATGATCAAAACTTCATCTATAAAAGAGTCTCCAACTTGGTGCCCTTTTACTACATCTATTGTTATACCGGCTGGCAAATCACCTCTATTGATCTCGATGTCTTCGTCAGAGTTACTGTCGATTTCAATAACAAATCCGGGCTTTCTGGTTTCCGGATCTACATTTTCCTCCGGTGGTCCGGAGAAAATAAAGGCTTGCTCTTGCCCCCGGACAGTTATTTCTTTAGGGGTAATATCAAAAGTTACTTCTACGAAGTGTATATACACATCTACTGGTCCGGTTATAGGGGGTAACGTGAGCACTGATGTACCATCCGACAAAATGGTTGCTTCTTGACGATGTTCATCAACCATCCAATGAGAAATGCGGTAAACTATGCCGTTTGGAATGTCTTTCAACGGGGTAGCTGTAAAGGTTATTACATCATTCTCTTCTACCAGACGTTCAACATCTGCTCCCTGCAGAGTTGGTGTTGATTCTATAAATGCAGGTGGGTCGGTATTGGCTTCCAGTTGTCCCAGACCTTCGCCGATTCCTAGAGTCAAACGATGTCCCTGCTTGAAGCTTACCCTAACATCGATGTTATCTCGCTCGCTTGCTAAATTATCTAGTACGAACACTTCAGAATTATCTTCCGGAGGTCCCGTTTGCTTCATGTCTTCATTTACAAACCATGAGTATGCCATTACATCCATTCCAATAGGATTAGTTGCAGTGAAAGTTATAGGAGGAGTCAAATCGCCCTCAGGCAGAAAAGTGCCGGAGGTAAATACATTCGTACTGGCACCGCGAAATGCTTCTACACTTCCGCCTTCGCCATCACGGACACCAAAAGTTACGTTATGACCTCGTACTATGGTCACGACAACTTCAATATTTGCTGCAAGCGGGTAAATCTGGAATATGCCCGCACTTGTGTCGATTACGCCTGCATCATCAAACTGGGGTTTTATTACAGGAGCTCCGAATTGCCCGCCATTTTCACGAACTCTCCATTGATACTCATATACGTCAAATCCAACGTTTTCCGGTGCGCTGAATGTTAGTGATGAATTTTCACGCACTATGTTGTTATCCGGGGTAACCGGTGTTGTAACAGGTGGTACCCCAAAAGTTGCTGCGGCTGTTTCGCCATCGATTTTAGCTTCAGTAATAAAACGTTCTGCGCGGAAGTTTACCTCAAAGCCTTGCACCAAGGTCACGGTGACTTCGACGTCATCTTGTATGTTTGTTAGATCGTTAAACACAGGGTTCCTATCCATCGGTCGTGCTAACTCACCATCAACTCTCCACTCGTAACCTAGAAAATTAACTATCTCTGCGGGAGGCTGGGGAGCTGTAAATGCAAGGTTTGCTCCTTGCGGGACAACCCCGGGGCTGGATAAAATGGTTGTAGGTGTTTGGTTTCCTATCCAAGTGAATGATGCTTCAATGGTTCCCATGTTATTAACGACAGAACCGGTGTCATCAACAATATTGAATGTTACTTCCTGACCGGGTATTGGTTTTCTTACTACCCTAATATCATACGGAGGCATATTGAAACGGATTGGATCACTCGCTTCAACATCCCCATGCCCGAGAATTGTTTCATCGTGTGGTTCAGGAGTTTCTAGATTTTGATACACCCAGAGCGGGAAAAAGTTTCCCTCAAGTCTCGCTGTAGCCCAGACATTAAGGGCAACGCGTGGCATAACTAAAACTTTAGCAGGACCAATAAATTGAGTCCCGGGATCATCTTCAAGTATAGCTACTATGGGTGAGTCAAAACTTAGTTCTAGTTCAACCTGCTTAAACACCACGAATACATTAACAGAACCTGCTCCGGTTATTCTTACGTTTGCATATTCGTCGTCATCCTTGCCGCCTGATATGTATTCTGCGTTTCCTTCGATTCTCCCCCACTTTACTATTGAGCCTTGATTTGGAATAGCTTGAAAGGGTATTACATCACCTACTTGAACAGGAACCGGAAGACCGTCAGTCCAAGGTGCGTCATTTCTATCCCAATCAACTTCTCTTCCATTCGCTATAAAAGTTCCGGATCCGGTTGCCTCCACGTCACCTAGGTCAATAAAAAAGAATAACTGTGCAGCCACTTCTTCTTCAAGAAGCATTAGCTCTTCGAACTCTAGATAGTCTTCGTCAGAGTCTTCCTCTTCATCGATCTCATCGACTTCATCATCGTCATCCGGTTCGGTTTCGTCATCATCGTCATTCGGTGTGCCAATATCTGAATCGTCATCGCCACCTGGTTCTCCATCATCCGGAGTTTCATCAGGGTCAAGGTCTGAGGTGTCTTCGTTATCACTGTCATCATCATCTTTCACAGGGTCCGGATCGGGGTCGTTGGAGGTATCATTAGGTTCTATAATTTCTGTAGTGGGCGTAGCTTCACTAAACTCTGCTAATACTGAGGTTGAACCTAACAGCATAATAACAGAAAGGAGAATAGCAATAACTCTATAAAGCGGTGTATAGCGCATATATACGTTCTCCTTTCAATGTAATTATTTAACCAAGTATTGTCACAAAACAGGCGCAAAGTTGCAGATTGGCAAAAGTGTTGTAACAAAAATTTGAAGTGGGAATCCCTATTATACAATAAAATAGGGAAAAAAGCAAGCAAAATGTCACATATTTTGAAATTATTAATAATTATTTCAGAATATGCGACCAAAAAGTTGTAAAACTATTGCAAGATGTTGAATACAACATGGTGTTTTTCTTAGCAATACCATGAGAGTAGTAAATATTATCGTCTACTATTAAGTTTATTCTTAGATGTACCGATACTTATAGTAGAAGACGGAGATGCTGTGACTCAATAAAAGCTTTCACAGAACAAAGAGGGATCAACTCAGAGTTATGAGAATACAGAACAATATAACTGCCGATAACTCCCATCGCCAACTCGGCATCAATCAACGGAATATCAGCCTTAACACAGAAAAACTCAGTTCAGGCTACAGAGTCAACCGCGCAGCAGATGATGCTGCGGGTCTTGCTATTTCCGAAAAGATGAGAACTCAAATCAAAGGTCTCAATCGTGCGAGCCTTAATATTCAAGATGGTGTTTCACTGCTGCAGGTCGGAGATGGTGCGCTGCAGTTTATTCACAATAAAATGCAAAGACTTCGTGAGCTTGCAGTGCAAGCAGCCAATGATACCAACCAGGATCTTGACAGAGAAGCGATACAGCTAGAGTTCGGGCAGTTAACGTCCGAGGTAAACCAGGTTGTTTCAACCACAAATTTCAATGGAAAACTCTTGTTTGACGGTAGTATAGGGGCACCCTGGGAGTATAATCTTGGCAGAATAACAACACCATATACAACAACGATTCCTGCGACAGATGAATTTGAACCGTTGGGAGCTAATGTTCCTGGCTTTACAATAAACCCGGTGACATTTGGTGTTGCAACCGGTGTAAGAACGGATTTACGTTCTCCGGCATATACATTTCCGCCAGATGGCTTATTTGCTATGCAGATAGTTACACCTGCAGACGGTACACTTAATGTGATACTGGATTTTTCCAGCCCTAGCTTTGATGGAACCTTGGATGGTCCTAACGGTTTCTTGGCCTTTTTCCGTAATGAGTTTAATAGTCTTGGTCGTGAAATGGGCTTTGATGAAGATATAGTGGAGAATATTCGTTATATCCCTACGACAGGGCGAATAGAGTTTGATTTTCCAAATGTTGGAACTCCTCCTACCTTAACCGGAGTTATGGGTAAACCCGGTCCGGAATATCCTGTGCCACCATTCAGAACACCCCGTGTTTTTATAGGGTTAGGTTTTGGTACCGGTACCGGCGGGAACTATAATGCAGCAGCACAACGCGACTCACTAAACGGTGAGGCAACGTTTTGGTCTACAGACAATATAAGGACAAACCGACCTGATTTGGTTGGAACGTTTAATGATAGTACAAACTTTGCAAACGGTGCTATTTTTTCATCCCCCGGTACACTTCCAGGACCCGCAGGAGCAACCCAACCTCCAGCACCAGGATTCTCCAACTTTACTATTAACTTTAATGGCAAGCCGACGATAATAAATCTTATACCCGGCCAATATCCGACTGCTCAATCCTTTGTTGATGCTCATCAAAAATTATTTGAAACAGCAATGCCACGCGGTTTCAACCTTGATATAGATACAACAACAGGCAAGCTGGTTGTGACAACAAAAGGTCAAAGTGCATCCATGCCATCGGTAACTATGACGATAAATCCGACTTCATTGGGAGATGAACTTGGATTTGGACCTTCTCCTGCAATCAGACATGAACGTCCACCCGGCGGTTCTCTGGCAATACAATCCGGTGCTAATAAAGGAGATCTTACTCATATTGAGATACCGAGACTTTGTACACGGTCTTTGGGGGTTTCCATAAGACGTCCTGAAGATTTAAGATTAGTGGAAGATGGTGGGTTTGCTCATATCAACAGACTTGGTGCTGATGGATATAGGATTCTTGCAGATGTTGATGGTGACCCGATGGAGTATGCTCTTGATGTAACATCTCATGATACAGCTTCTGCTTCTCTGGCGGTTTTGACAAATGCTATAAACATAATCAGTACTGAACGCGCACGGATGGGTGCACAGCAAAACCGGCTCGAGTTTGCTATGAAGAATGTTGACAATACTGCTGAAAATCTGCAAGCAGCCGAATCGCGAATAAGAGATGTAGATATGGCAGCGGAGATGACTACATTTGTCCAGAACCAGATTTTGGTCCAATCCAGCACAGCAATGCTTGCTCAAGCGAATGCCCTTCCGCAAGGTGTTCTTCAGTTGCTTGGATAACGAAGCGGTATAGTATAATAAAAATCACAGAGGTAAAACTTCTGTGATTTACTTGTGTTTTGATATGTGTTCACAGCTAACCGAAACGGTCAAAGCACTACAGTATCCGTCCTCGGTATTGGTGCTGACCGTAACGGTCGAAATTATTTCTGCAAGTAATATACTTATTATCAAAGAAAAACGAAGGAAAGAAAATTATGATCAATCATGATGTAGAGAAAATCATTAAAAGTGGTAAACAATTAATAAATAAAATGCACGAAGACAAAAATTGTAGTAATCGCTCTTGGGAGCATTGCTACTCTGAGTTTCTTAAATATAAGGGCAAGAAACTCACAGATAATTCTAAAGATCAACTCTGTTTACATCTTGCATGTTATATGGCGAGTTTTGGAATGTACCGCGCATCAACAAAATTGCAAGAAAAGGATTATAAAGTTCAAGTTGCAGCTGTTGAGGAACTCATGAAAAATGATTATTTTGACCTATGGGCTGTGGAGTGTAAGGAATTAATATCAAGTGATAATAAGATGGATAAGTTAATCATATTGCGTGATGAGCTCAAAAGAATATATTGTGAAATAGGTGTATCTCATACAGACACGCTCATTACTAAAGTTCTGCTCGGAACACTCGGCTGTACTCCGGCATTGGATATTAATTTTTCTAGTGGCTTCAGAGGCAAAAAGGGTGCACATATGACCTTCAATGTAAAAAACATGCGAGAAATCTCGAAGTTCTATGTTAATAACAATGATGAATTAGAGGAGTTACGAAAGGATGCTTCAACTAAAAAGTTGCTTTATCCACAGATGAGAGTTCTAGACTTGTGCTTTTATGGGCAAGGAGAAGGAATCAACTTAGTTTAGCGGGCAAACAACAAAATCGCATAGGTTATAATAAGTCAGTTTTCTTTTAACAGTGCGAACGCCATCCTGTTCAACTAGTTCCAAAAAGGAACTAGTTGAAGCTTTATCCAAATCACCAGAACTGCAAATATTACTTATATGCTTTGTTATCGCTTGTCGCTGTGTTAATAATTAATAAAATGCGACGCGACAGCCATTGCTAATCTGTAGAGGATACTATATATTAAACTAAAAGCTATTTTTAGGAGTTTAAAATGAGCGAAAAAAATGAGAAACCCAATAACAAAAATGAAAAAGGGGTTAGTAAAAAAGAGAAAGATATACAGGGAGTGTCTTTGAAAAATTTAAGAATTGCATTCGTTAGTGTTCTAGGTTTATTGTTAGTTACATACTTTTGGTTTATTTGTGATTTGCCAGTGTTTCAAACAGGTCGTTTAGAAATCGATTCGTGGTTGATTTTTTGGGGTAGTTTTTTAGCTTTTTGCGGCACAATGTTTTTGGGTACTTTTGCATATTATGAAAGCAAAAAAGCAAACAAGATTGCTGATGAAGCAAAAGAAGTTTCAAAAAATGCTGATGTGAAGTACAATCAGTTAATAGATATTGAGAAAAATCGACACAGCTGTAATATAATACTATACAGTGAGTATTATGAAAATGTGTTAAGAGAAAAAACCGTAGCTGTACGTAATTATCTTCGCAACCATGCTGCTAACAGTAATGTACAAAATACATCACAGAAACCAAAACAATATTGAATTGTCAACACTTTTCTAGACAATATTTTGTTGAACGCTGTAAGGGGTCATGATACATATTTATGCTCATATTCCGCTGGCGTAAGATAACCCAAGCTACCATGAATTCGAACATTGTTA